>Ga0101941_1000003_pt1:0-175000 | contig 1337778 bp, 1111 predicted proteins | sample DewCreD2012metaG_3_FD_75242 | JGI IMG/M metagenome (GOLD analysis project Ga0101941, IMG submission 75242) | Hot spring sediment bacterial and archeal communities from British Columbia, Canada, to study Microbial Dark Matter (Phase II) - Dewar... ... | reverse complement strand
AGTGTCGTCGTCCCGAGTGAGCTGCACCCGAAAGTGGGGGTCTTTTTCCAGCAAGGCGGCTAACCGACGGGCTACAGCAAGGGTGATATCTTTTTCTTTGTAGACTTTGCCGGAAGCGCCGGGGTCCTTCCCTCCATGGCCGGCGTCTACGACCACCAGGTAAGGCTTTAGAAGCCGGAAGGAAGTCCCAACTCCCCCTAATAGCACGATCCCGAGCCACAATGGCCAGGCCTTACGCATAGGGCTTTCACAAAGATAAGCGAAAGGCCGCAGCAGCTTTGGCCTGGCGGGGGGCTTAGGTATGCAGGCGAGGATCGCTCCACCAGGCAAGCAGGTCGCCTATGGTATGTAAGCCCACAAAGAGGAGGGCCGAGAGCTGGGCCAAACCCAAGATGAGCGGAAAATCGCTGGTGGAAAGGGCCAGAAAGAGGAGCTTACCCAAGCCAGGCCAGTCGAAAAGCTCCTCTACGAAAAAAGCTCCCGTAAAGAGACCCGCAAGCCACTGGGAAAGGGCTGTAGCGAGAGAAGGCAATAGCACGCGCAGCACATCCTGAGTGAGGATAGCCCAAGAGGGTTTGCCGCGGGCGCGAGCGGCCCGCACATAATCGCTGGCCAGAATCTGCCGAGCCTGCGCCGCCGTCAACTGGAAAAAATACGCCGCCGGCCGAAGGGCCAGTACCAGCACAGGTAAAACGAGGTATTTCCCTTGCCATAGGACTTTTTCGGAGAGGGGATCATAAGCGTACACATACCCCGCAAAAGGGAACCAGCGCAGTTTCAAGGCCAGCAAGATGATTAAAAGCAGCCCCAGCACATAGCTGGGCAGCGAGAGGACCAGAAGCGAAAGGGCATGGATCCAGGCGGAAGGGCGATAGGCTTGCCAGAGCCCCCCTCCGACCCCGATCAGCACGGCCACGCCAAAAGCCAGGCCTCCGAGCAGCAACGTAGCCGGCAGCCGTTCCCAGAAAAGGTGCGCCACCGGCTGACCAAACTGGTACGAAATCCCCAAGGTAGGCCAGCGCCACTGGCCCTCTCGATAAGGGAACCAGTCCTGCCAAGCGTAGAGGTACTGACGCCAAAGTGGCTGGTCAAGGTGCAAACTGGCTCGGATGGCCTCCAAGGAAGCCTGATCCGAACGTTGACCCAAGAGCATCTGGGCCGGGTCCCCCAACCCCCGCACCAGCAAAAACAGCAGCGTGAAGCTAAAGAAAAACAGCAGCAGCGCCTGAGCAGAAAGCCTTAGGAGGAAGCGAACCATCGGTGGGCTCCAGTACCAGAAGGGAGACGCCGCCAAGGCCACTTCTGGCGAATAAAGCCGTTTTCGAGGTAGAGCGCCCCCGCCGACGAACGCAAAAGGGCCTTGAGCACCGTTTGGTCTTGCGGAGCAAAACAAAGGCCCGATAGACCTTTCTCCTGGGGCCAACGCTGCCGCACTTCCTTAGGCGAAGCCGTCACGCCTACCACCTTGACGCCTGGCGGCACACTCGACAAAAAAGCCCGCAAGCGCTCTATTTCCGCTTGGCTCAGGGCTTCCAGGCGTTGTACGACCACCAAGATTACCCTTCCCTCCAACTCATCCACTCCACAGTCGGTAAAGCGGGTAGAGACATAATCGGTGATAAGCGGCACGCCGGAAGGACCGGGTTCCAGCGCTTTTCTCAGGTTTTGCCCTTTGTAGTAAGGCAGAAAGTCCACCGCCGGCAGGTACAAGTAAAAGTAGGTGGTAAGCCCCGCCAGCGCTACCCAGCTCCCCCACCCTATCCAAGGCAGCCACCGACTTGGAAGAAAAGGCCGTAGCTCTTCGCGCTGCAGAAAAATATACCCAATCAAAATCAGCAGTACGACATCCTTAGCGAAAGACTGCCAAGGGGTCAGCTTGATCACCTCTCCAAAGCACCCGCAGTCTGAAACCGCTCGCGTGAGAGCCGAGTAAGCGGTGAGAAAAGTAAAGAACAGAATCATCAGCAGCAAGCTCCAAGCGGTGAAGCGACGCGCATAGCCCAAGATCAAAAAGACCGCCAGCCCCGTCTCGAATACCGCTATGGCTCCAGCTAAGCCCACACTCCAAGGACCGAAGATTTCGTGAAAGGGAATCCCACTGTGCTTGTAAAAGACTTCAAAGTACTCCTCCAGCTTATAGGCAAAGCCCCGTACATCATTGACTTTGATTAGGCCCGAGAGAAGAAAAAGCCCGCCTACAAAATAGCGGGCAAAAAGCAAGAAGTAGTCTCGCTTAGCGGGCATAGGCTATGCTACGTTTTTCTCGGATGACGGTAACCTTGATTTGGCCGGGGTATTGGAGGGAGTTTTGGATTTCCTCGGCTACGGCCTGGGCGATCTGGTCAGCTAAGCTGTCAGAGACTTTATCGCTTTCTACCAAGATGCGTAGCTCGCGACCGGCCTGCATCGCGAAGGCCTGTGTGACGCCAGGAAACTTTTTCGGAATCGCTTCCAGCTCTTGAATGCGCTGGATATATTTTTCGACGGTTTCGCGACGAGCCCCCGGTCGAGCTCCACTAATGGCGTCCGCCACTTGCACAATAGGCGATATGATCGAGGTCATTTCGATCTCGTCGTGGTGAGCTCCGACGGCATTGAGTACGTCGGGGTGTTCCTTATAGCGCTTGAGGATTTCCATGCCGAGGAGGGCGTGGGGAAGTTCCGGGTTTTCGTCAGAGACCTTGCCAATGTCGTGGAAGAGACCGGCTCGCTTAGCCAGGCGGACTTTTTCCTTAGGCAGTCCCAGTTCGGCGGCAATCAGGGCAGCCAGCCGCGCCACTTCCCGGGAATGGTGCAAGAGGTTTTGTCCAAAAGAGAACCGAAACCGCATTTTCCCCACCAGGTCCCGCACTTCCGGCGCTACCCCTCGAATATCCAAGCTCATCAGGGTCTTGTGGCCTATGTCGCGGATTTCTCGTTCGATTTCCTGTTCGGCTTTTTTGACTTCTTCTTCGATGCGGGCGGGATGGACTCGCCCATCGGCCAGGACCCTTTGCAGCGTACGACTGGCGATTTCCCGCCGAATCGGGTCATAGCACGAGATCACGATAGCCCCCGGCGTATCATCCACGATGATCTCGACGCCGGTGAGGGCTTCGAGGGTGCGGATATTGCGACCTTCCCGGCCGATAATGCGGCCTTTGTGCTCGTCACTCTCGAGCGGAAAGGTGGTGATGCTGTGCTGAATGGCCTGTTCAACCCCCACCCGGGAAAGGGTGATGGAGACGATACGCTGTGATTCTTCTACGGCTTTGAGGCGCGCTTCCTCGACGATTTGCTGGATTTGGGCATGGGCCCGGGCTTCGGCTTCGTGCCGGAGGGAGTCCATCAGGCGCTGCAGCGCTTCTTCTCGGCTAAGCCCGGCCAACGCTTCCAGCTGCGCTTGGACGGCCTTTTCTTTTTCAGCCAAGGTCTCTTCGCGCTGTACGAGCTGACGCAGGCGCTGTTCTTGGGCTTCCCGCTGCTGCTCCAGCCGCTCAAAATCTTTTTGTAAGGAAGCCAGTTGAGTCTGCAACTGCTCTTGCCGACGGTCGAGCGTCTCCTCGAGGTGGAGGACCTGTTTTTGGCGCTCATCCAGCTCTTTATGGCGGGCTTCGGCCTGAGCCAACATCTCGCGTACTTTGGCTTCGGTTTCGGCGATGTCTTTAGCCAGCTTTTCCCGCACGCGGCGTTCGGCTTCCTTTTCGGCTTGCTGGAGTTTACGGTTGGCCTCCTGGAGGCGCTGATGGGCTTTTTGTTCGAGGCGCTTGGCGCGCTCTTGGGCTTCCGCTTCCAAGGCGGCGAGGCGGTTGCGATGGTGGATTTCTTCGGTCTCGAGGCGCTGACGATAGCGCCGCGTGAAAACATGCAGGGCAGCGTATCCAGCCGCCGCACCTATGAGAAAACCGGCTATGAGGCTTACCAGCGTGGTCATAGTTCAAGGTTCAGGTTGAGAGGAGGATAACAGGGACTCCAGCCGCTGGCAGAAAGCCTCGTAGCGGTCGAGGTGGGAGGCGAGGGCTTCAAGCACCGAGAGCACCGCCATCAGCCAATGGGTTACTTCGTCTACGTCAGGCCTTACTTTGCGCAAGGCCCGGGCCCGCTGGTCGATCTCGGCCAGCAAGGCTTCCAATCGAGCTATGCTCTCAGGCGGCGCCTGGATCGTCAGCCGCCGCCCCAACAGAATCCACGTCCGCGTCAGGTCCGCCATGCGATAGAGCCCCTTCTATTTTGGTGTGCAGGGCCTGTAGGCGCGCCCGCAAGCGTTCCCACTGCCCCTGCCAGGCCAAAAGTAAGGCTTTTTTTTCACTTTCGACCTGTTGATAAGCTGCCTTGAGCGCCCGCACCTGCGCTTCAAGTCGGGCTATTCGGGCTTCAATTTCCTCGCTGGAGGGGATAGCCATTGTTCTGGGGATTGACATCGAGCGAAAGGCCCCAAGGGTCTATATCCACCCGCACCACCGGCTCACGGGTGTAAAAGACCCGCAAGAAAAGGCGGTTATCTTTGGCCCAAGCTTCCGCAGGGAAGTAATACAGCGCAGCTGCCCCCCCTTCAAAGGTCAGCCGTACCCACAGCGGCCACACCAATCCCCCCACGTTGCGAAAACGTACCCGCACCTCGTACACCTCATCCTGTTTGAGGTACTGGCGAGCGGTCTTTTGGGCTTCCGCCAGAGTGGCTTTCCTTTCCGCTAAGGCCGCGGCGTATTTTTCCCGATTGGCTTTCACGAAACTGTCTACGAGATAGGGATGCCGGTCTACGTAAAAGGATGGTATGGCTGTATCGGACGCCAACCAGGTCAGGTAGCGTTCTATGGCGAGCCGGTCTTCTTCGAGGAGCAGGGGTCGGAGGGTTTTGTCTACTTTAACGCGTTCTACGAGGACGGTATCTATGGCCAGGTCCACCGGCTGCGTATCTAAAAACCACCCCCGCCAGAACCACCCCAGTTCTTGGACGATCGACCCACTTATTAGGCGGAAAAAGTCCCACGGTTCAGGATGCTTGAAAGCCCACGTGCGCGCGTAACGCGCAAAAGCGGTGTCCAGGCGAACAGGGTCCAAAATATAGGTACGCAAAGCTTCTAAGCCTAAGGCGACTTTGAGGTAAGCGTTGACCCCCATCTCCCGAATGGCATGCGGATGGGTGAGAATAGGTTGGCTCTGGCCGCTTTTGAGGTATTGAATGAGGCGCAGCCTTTCTAAGGGCGCTTCCTTCTCCCGGATAAGCGGCTCGAAAGAGGCCTTGGTGAGGTTTTCGAGGTAAGTGTTGAGGCCCTCGTCAAGCCACATCCAGCGCCGCTCATCCGAACAGACGACCATGGGAAAAAAGTTGTGTCCCACTTCGTGGATCACCAAGGAAATGAAGCCCTGGCGGGTCGCCTCGGTATAACGCCCTCCTTTTTCAAGGGTCTGGCGCCCACAAAAAACAATCATAGGGTACTCCATGCCGAAGACAGCGCCATAAGTAACGGCCATCGAAGGATAGGGAAAAGGGAAAGTATACCGGCTATAGCTGTGAAGGGTGTGCTCCGCGGTGGCTAAGGCCAAATGGCGCCAAAGCGGGGCTACATCAGGGGTATAGAGCGACTGGAGGAGCGTAGGTCCTGGCGCGCCCGGCACTTCGGTGTAGCGCGCTTCCCAGATGTACTGGGCGCTGGCCGCAAAAGCAAAATCTCGTACATTCTCCGCTCGAAAGTGCCAGCTTAAGGTATCCGATCCCACCCGAGCAGGCACCTCTTTTTCGGTGATGAGGAAAATGGTGCTGTCGGCGTTTATTTTTTTCCAGCGGGCCAGCTGAAGGGGAGGCAAGACAGACTCCGGGTTCTGGAGGCGACCCGTAGCCACCACGGTATAGCCTCGTGGCAAGCGGATCGTCACATCGAAGTCCCCAAACTCTGTGGCAAACTCGCTGGGGCCGTAGTAAGGCATTTTTTCCCAGCCTCGGATGTCGTTGAGCAGCAAAGGCCGAGGGTAGTATTGGGCCACCTGGTAGATAGGGCCTTTTTCTGTGAGGAGGTACCCGCCCCGCCCTTCGACGGAAGCGTCATTGAGGAAGAAGCTCCAAGCCAGCCTTAGGGTTACCCGTTCTCCTTTTTGGAGGCAACGAGGCAAGACCACCTCTAAGGCGGTCTCTTCGAGCCGATAGGCCAGCGGCCGAACGGAGGTCCCTTCTTCCAGGGTCACCTCCAACAGCTGAAAGTGCGTACGCTGGTAGTTAGCCAGCTGGCGGGCATACAACTCCAGGCGGGAAGCTTCGCCCCGGCGTGCATCTCGCTGGAAGTTCTCCCAGAGGAAGTTCCGACTCAAATGGCCGTAGCTGCGCAAGGAGAAGTACTGCGGCTCGGCGGCCAACCAGAGATAGCAGAGGGGAAAGGGCCCATTGTGGGTGTAGGTGAGGCGGGCCAGCCCCCGCAAATGGTGGGTAGCGGGGTCCAAGGTGATTTCCATTTGATAGTCGGCGCGGTTTTGCCAGTAAGCCGGAGAAGGGGTGCCAAGGGGAGTACGAGAAGGCGGTGGCAAAGGCGCATACTCCTCCAGCGGCAGAAAAGGCTCTTTGAGCAGCGCCACTTGGGCGCAGAGTGCACTTATCCCACCTATCAAGAGGATTGCCAGGAAGCGCATCCAGCAAAAGTAGGAAGCTTGTCCCGCCTTAGGGGGCCCAGCGACGAAACTCCTCGGCCTTTTCGGCCAGGCCTTGTTCGATGAGCTCGGCTTCGGAGAGGCCTTTTTCAGAGGCCAAGCGCCGCAGCTGGTGCGTGATTTCCATAGAGCAGAACTTGGGGCCGCACATGGCGCAGAAGTGAGCGATTTTGGCTCCTTCGGCGGGGAGGGTTTCGTCATGGTAAGCTTCGGCACGCTCAGGGTCCAACGCCAGGTGAAACTGGTCGCGCCACCGAAAGGCAAACCGAGCGCGGCTAAGCAGGTAATCGCGCCACTGCGCCGCCGGATGGCCTTTCGCGATATCGGCCGCATGCGCCGCAATCCGATAAGCGATGAGCCCTTCTCGCACGTCTTCGCGGTTAGGCAGGCCGAGGTGTTCTTTGGGGGTGACGTAGCATAGCATAGCGGTGCCAAACCAGCCTATCATCGCTGCCCCAATCGCCGAAGCAATGTGGTCATACCCGGGTGCCACGTCCGTCACGAGAGGCCCCAGCGTATAAAAGGGCCGTTCATGGGCTTCTTCCAGCTCCTTCTGCATGTTTTCCCAGACAAGCTGCATGGGAATGTGGCCTGGGCCTTCGATCATGACTTGGACATCGTACCGGTAAGCGATCTGGGCCAACTCCCCTAACGTCCGAAGCTCGGCGTATTGGGCTTCATCGCTGGCGTCCGCGATGCTGCCCGGCCGCAGCCCATCCCCCAACGAAATCGCCACATCGTACTGCCTAAGAAGGTCGCAGATCTCCTCGAAGTGCGTATAAAGGAAGTTCTCCTTGTGATGGGCCAGACACCACTTAGCTATGATGGAGCCACCCCGCGATACGATACCCGTGACCCGGTCTATGGTTTGGGGGATGTAGGCCAGCCGAACGCCCGCATGAATCGTAAAGTAATCCACGCCCTGTTCGCACTGTTCGATAAGCGTCTCGCGAAAAACTTCCCAGGTAAGCTCTTCAGGCTTTCCTCCGACTTTTTCGAGGGCCTGGTAAATAGGCACGGTGCCGATAGGCACAGGACTATTGCGCAGAATCCACTCCCGCGTCTCGTGTATGTAACGGCCGGTGGAGAGGTCCATGAGCGTATCCGCGCCCCAATAAAAAGCCCACACCGCCTTCTCCACCTCCTCCGCGATAGAAGAAGTGACAATGGAGTTGCCGATGTTGGCGTTGACTTTGGTGCGGAACCGGCGGCCAATGATCATGGGCTCTGACTCCGGATGGTTGATGTTGGCGGGCAGGATAGCTCGTCCGGCCGCGATTTCTTGTCGGACAAACTCCGGGGTGATTTCCTCCGGCAGGTCCGCACCCCAACTCTGCCCCGGATGAAAGCGGGGCAGCTTTTTGCCCTGTTTTCGGTAAGCTTCGAGGCGCTGGTTTTCTCGGATAGCGACATACTCCATTTCCGGGGTGATGAGGCCGGCTTTGGCGTAGTGGAGCTGGGTCACGCTGCGACCAGGCTTAGCTCGCAGCGGCAGAGGCATAGCAGGAAAAGCGGTAGGGGGTGGGCTCTCATACATTCGCTGGGCCAGGTCTGTGGAGAAGCGGGGGAGCCGCTCTACGTCTTCACGAGCCAAAATCCAGCCTTCCCGAAGGCGAGGAAGCCCTTGGTCCAGAGCTACGGGCCGTTCTGTGAAAGGTCCGCTCGTGTCATACGCGTAATAGGCGGGGTAATCTGGGTCTTCGAGCGCAATTTCCCGCATGGCCACGCGCAGGAAGGGATACAGATGCCCAGGCACATATACCTTACGAGATGCGGGATACGAAAGGTGGAGGGTACCCCGAGGTAGGGTAGCGGCCTTCATACCACTAAGGTAAGGAAACGCAGACTTTCAGTGGAGAAAGTACTTCTCCAAGAAGCGATGTAGCCACGGAAAGCGGCGGTAGGGATAATCCCCCCCTAAGCGATACCAAGCTTTGAGCCAGGAATGCGGGGCGCCAAAGTAGTAGGCCCACGCCCGCTCATAAGGTAAGTCTGGAAGGAGAGCCGGGGGTGGTTCCCCTTCTTGCCAAGGCTCCAAAGGCAAGTTCAGCCAAGGACGCTTCTTTCTGGTATGAAGGCCTAATGGATGGGCAATACCCAGATTGCGAATCATATTCCGAGCAGGCACAACCGTAAGCTGTTTTTTCCGCAGAAGCAAAAACCCCCATTGGACATCCCAGGTATCCAGCTGCCCCGCCTGCAAGAGGTCGAGTTGCTTCTGAAAAAGGGTAAGGAGGGAAGGATTGTCTGCAAGGGCCTGTTGGAGAAAGCCCTCTTCTCGGAGTTTGGGCCATTCTTGGAGGAAAGGATCGTACCCTTCCCAGGCTCTGCGCCAACTGGCCCACCCCCAAATCAGCGGAAGCCGAATAAAAGTCCACCCATAAGCCAATCGCCAGCCCGTCAAGGGCTGGAGCCCCGCAATACAGCCCACTTGCGAAACCGCTCGGTACCGCTCCAACATGTGCGCCGCATAAGCAAAAAAACTCTCATGGGGCAGCGTATCGTCTTCCAATACAATCCCTTCCTCTACTTGCGAAAAAAACCATCGGATCCCTCCCGCTACCCCCAGCTTGCAACCTTGATTATCAGGGTAGAAATGAAAGTAAGCGTCACAGGGCCAGTCTATGTGCGATTGAACGAAAGATCGGACTGCCTCTACTCGGGCCCGATCTTCGAGGGTAGGCTTGGGGCCATCTACGCTCACAAAAAGGGTGGCCGGTTTGGCTTGCCGGAGGGCTTGCCACACCTGCTGGAGCGTATCCAAGCGGTTGTAAGCCAGGAGGAGAACCGGCACACGACAAGGGTCCACGACTCAAAGGTAAAGAGACCTTAGAAGTTTGCGCGGGCCTGCATGCGGGCCGAGTGTACCGGCGCCTGAGCCGTGAAACGGCCTTCATACACCAGGTTCAGCTCGAGGAACCGATTGAGGGGAAAGTTTACGGTCAGGCTGGCAAAAAGATTGCGGCCAATCTGCAGCCCTTCAAGCAGGTCGTAAGCGAGGAGCGGGGGCAGCGGCGCAGCGGCGCGGTACAGCGAAGGCTCCAGCCGCACCCCCACGAAAGCCCCCGCCTTCCAGCTCCACCGCTGCTCAAGAGGCAACCGCCATCCCCGCAAACGCAAAGGCTGGGGGGTAAAAGCGACTTTGTCCCGGTAAGTCAGGCCTGCGGTGGTGCGCCACCGCCCCGACGGCTGATAAGCCACCTGAGGCCCCGCATCCAGCCCCCGATGGGCATAGTTCAGCTCGGCCTGCAGAGGAGCCAGGCTTTCCTTTGTGAGGTAAGTCGCCGTCAGTTCGAGGCTCACCTTCGAGGAGATCACATACCGGCTACGAGAAGTGTACTGGCGGCTCTGCTGGCGCTGCAGACCCGACAAAGGCACCCGCTGCGTGAGCTGGTACTGAAACGAAAAAGTTTGATCGCCCCGCGTGGCATAACGGAACAAAAACAAATCCTGCCGATGGAGAAGCGTCCACTGGAGGAAGCTTGTATCGGTGGGAGGCGGCGCGGGCAGGTATCGCACCCATCGGGCGTCAGGCGCGTTCTGCCGCTGGTCTAAGCGGGTATTGACCTGGTAGCTCAGCCAACGAAGGCGTCCACGAGGCTGGTAGCGCACCGCCACCGAAGCTGACACCCCCACCGCCGGAATAAACCGACCCGTAGCTCGCTGAACCAGCACGTAGTTGGCCAAAAGGGGATTGACGGCCGGGAAAAACTCCTCGATCTGCTGTAGGCCATCGCCATTTAGGTCGCGCCACTCATGGGTGCCCTGACCGGGATTGACCCCCACGTAGAGGAGCTGGCGCTGGGGCGTCTGTTCAGCCGAAACCTGATAAAACCCCTCCACGTCCCAAGGCTCCCACCGAAGGCGCAGCGTATTCTGGCTGAGAAGGGTGCGCTTGGCTTCGAGACCAAACGCGCTGTCGCCCGGCACAAACCACCGATACGAAGCCCCCACGGAAAAGGATACCCTTTGCCCCTGGTAAGTCAGCTCGCCCTGGGGCATGTAAGCGCGAAAGCGGAGCGCCTCGCGCGGTAGGTTTTCCCCACGCAGGGCTTGCCATTCCACGCGCCACTGATAAGCCACCCGAAAGCTCCATCGCAGCCCCCCATACCGCACAAAGGGCGTATATTCGTGAAACCGAAAGGTAGCCGTATCGGTGAGGGAGCTGCGGCGCTTCTCTGCCCAGAGGGCTGATCCTACCTGCCAGCGCTTGACCGTCCAGAACACGCGGCCTGTGTGGCGCACCCACCGATCTACGCCGCCAGGAGAGGAGGCTGGGAGATACTCTACAAGGTACTGTCCTCCCAACCCCTGGGTAGTATCGAGGCCTTCCCACAGCACGGCGAACCGAGTGGTGCGCAGGGTATCCCCCCAACTGCGCCAGCCGAGGTGGGGAGTAAGCCGGTAGCGCTTCCGCCAGGCAAGAGGCAGGCGCGCCTCGAGGAGCCGTTCTGTGGCGCGCCGCCCCAGGTCGTTGAAGTTCCACTGGCGACCATACTCGCGCTCATAAATTCGGTCGGCGTTCTGATAAGTAGCGGTTACGTACTGCGCCGAGACCTCCGGACGAAACTGCCAGGCGGAGCTATCCGAGAAGGCCTGCCAGCGCAGCGTATGCCGCGTAGCCAGGCCAAGGATGGAGCGCCCTGCAAACCGATTCTCCACGAAACGGCTGGCGTCCGTCTCTCCTTCCCATGTCAGCCGAAAAGGCCCTTGCACTTCGCTTCGCACGGAAAGCACCTCGATCGAGGTGGGAAGCGGCACGACCCGGCCAACTCGATAGTCGCCCAGCCCAGGTCCCACCCACCGAAAGAGGTTGGCGTTTACAGAAGAGGGCTCGCGTACATAGTCCCCTTTTCCTGGCCCTACATACGCAAACGTGAGCTGATAGTGCGCCTGCGTCGAATCTTGGCTAAACACAAAATACAAGATTCGCTCCCCTCCAAGGACCGTATCTCGTACGGCGTAGCGGATAGCCCCTGGTTCGTAAGGGAGGGTATCCACCCCAGGGAGCAGACCCACGGTTTGCCCTGCAGGCAAGGCAGCTAACTGCGCCTCTTCCTCTGGAGTGAGGGAAAAATCTAAGGGCCGTTGGGGGTTGTCTGCCTGGCGAAAGTACGAAATGGTATACCGGGCTTTTTCTCCTGACCAGCGTTCGGCCAGCACGAGAAAGCTTCGCCCATAGCTGCGGTCTGCGTATTCAAAGTCCACTACAATCCGCGTCGCAGCCGTGATGGGTACTTTGGGGGTGAAGGTGAGCTCCCCGACCGCGTAGTCAATGACGTAGTCTTGGTCCTGTCCTCGGCGCATGAGCGCGCCATTGACATAGACTTTTTCCGAGCCGGCGAGGATGGTAATGAAGCGCTCTCCATTTTTGCCGGTGAGGGGATAGGGCCCTTGGCGACCTTCTTGCCCCATGAATGAGTTGGTGTGGAAGCGGCCTTTGGCTTCAGCGAAGGCTATCTGCGCTTGATGCCGCCCCCCCAGCGGAGTCGTGAGTTCTAACCCCAGCACGTTCCGATAAAAGTTAGCAAACCGAGAGCTGGATTCGCGCAGTTCCAAGTCACCCAGGAGTAAACGAGTTTGGCGCCAACGCAGTCCAATGTTCACCCGGTCGAAGTCAGAAAAGGTCTGGGTGGTGGTCTGGAAAGGGAGGTTTTCGTCGGTGAGGGCGGCCAGCAAATACAGGTCTGGGGCTATCTGACCTTCGAGGTTCAGGCGAAAGGCGCTATTGAGGGTGGCATTCTGGCCTGTACCCACCGTGAGCGACCGCACCAGACTCCCACTGCGCCGGATTGCCGGGGTAAAAGTATCGGCCCTGGTGGGGGAAAAAATCGACGTCTGGGCAGCCGGGTACTTTTCGCGTGCCAGACTGTCCCACTTCTCCAGGGCTGACGGCGGTAAAGGCTCAAAAAGCGGCGGTGCCGTAGGGAGAGGATACACCCGAAGCCGAACCCGTAGGCTCTCCTGCTGAGCAGGCCAGTACAGCACATAGCGGAGGGGATCATAACGCCACCTCACCGGCGGCTCCATCTCCACTCCAAGAAGCCACCCCGACGGCAGTCGCAGACTATCTACGCCCGGCGGCAGCAGCGTATCCCACTGAGCCCACACCCCTCCACCAGCCCAGAAAAGCGCCCATCTAAGCCGAACTGATCGGAAAAACCACATAGAACGTCGTACCCATCCCCACCTCGGTGGAGAAAGAGATGCGTCCCCCCATTCGTTCGACCAGGCCCTTAGTGATAGCCAGACCTAAGCCCGTACCCGTGCGCCGCGTGGTAAAGTAAAACTCGAAAATGCGTTCTCGTACCTCGGGTGGGATACCCGGGCCATTATCCTGAATGGCCAGAATCGCCTCCTGGTTTTGCTGGCTCAGTGTAACCCATACATGGGGCGCCGGATGCCCTTCAAGGACCTGCAAGGCATTCTGTAGTAGGTTATTCAACACCTGTTGGAGGGCGTCCGGACTGGCTTGAATCCAAATAGGCACCTCAGGAAGGCGTAGCTCTACCGGTACAGTAGGATTGTGCAGAAAAGGCTGCAGGTGCTCCGACAGGAACTGCGTAAGTTCTATAGGCACGTGCGGCGTACCTTCTGGCGAGTCTAACCGGGCAAAGGTCATGAAACTATTGGCTATGCGAACCAAGGCCTCGACCCGGTCCAGCAGACGCGTGGTGATTTCGCGCAGTTTAGCGGGGTCTATGTCAGGCAATCGCTGCAAGTGCTGCAGCTGAAGCTTGAGCGGGGTCAAGGCGGTCTTGATTTCGTGGGCAGCTTGGGAAGCGATCTCTTGCTGGCTGACCCGACGCAGGGTGGCTTCGAGCTGCTTTTGACTGGCGCGCAGCCGTTCTACCATGTCGTTGTACGCGGCGGCCAGGGTATCTATCTCATCATCTCGACTTTCCCAGACCAGTTTGGGGGGCGTGGGCGCCTCCGGTGCAGCCCGAAGCTGCCTTACAATCCGCTCCAACCGCTCGGCAAACCGCTGTATCAAAATAAGCCCCACCAAAATAGCCGCCCCAACCAGGACCAAATACACATTCACCCCGTACCCCAAAAAGTACTGCAGCGGTTCGTAGAAGGAACGCTTCGACAAGGGCAGCGGAATGTGGAGCACACCCAACAGATGCCCTTGGGGCGTATGCAACGGAATATAGCCCAAAAGCTGGGTGCCCCCCTTAGCGGTCTCGAAGTACGCTTCCGCCGAAGGAGCCTGCATCCTCTCCAATAGCTCGGGCTCTAAAAGAGGCCGAATGTACACTCCCCAATACGCAGGTGGGAGCGTACTACTGTACAAGTAGCCTTTCCGATTGTACAGAAAGACCTCCGTGCCGGAGAGGAAGGCCACGCGACGCATCAGGTCTCGTACGAAAGATTCTTCCGAGGGGATGTAGCTATCTACCCAGTAAGCGAGCTTTTCCCGGAGAGTAGGGTCGCCTTCTAAGTAAGCCCCCACAGCGGAGAGGCGCTGACGCAGGCTCGACTCCAGGTTCTTTTGGCCGAAGCGCCAAAAAAGTACAAAACTGATGCCCACTAACCCCAGGAGCGGAAGCGCCACCGACACCCAGAAAAGCCCTCTAAGTTGGGTCACAAGAGGCCCCCGACGAGTATACAAACTGCGAAGGGCAGCCCGAAAACGCCCCAAGTCTTCTATGACCAACCCCAAAGCCAAAAGCCCCAGCAGAATCGGTATAGTAGCCAGTTGGGCGGCTGTGCTTCGTTTGGGATAGCGCAGAAGCGCTACAAAACCGCGTCGGTCAGCTAAAAGATACTCATAAAAGCCTGGCCGTTCCCGCCATAAAGGTAAGGCGCCCGGCTGCTCAAACAAAGAAAGGGGAAAAGACAGCAGGCCTCCTTGGCGCACCAAGTAGCCCTTTTCATACACGGCGTAAGAAAGCGCGGCTTGCTCCGTCTCGGCAGGATACAACTCCGCTCGTAAAGCACGCCGACGAGGATACAGCTCCAGTCGCACCCAGATGAGGCCCCCCGGGGTTTTATACACCGGTACGCGGGCCACATAGTAATAGCGAGGCGTCCCCCTCACCACAAAAAACAGGTAAGGCGAAAAGGTTTTTTCTGCCTGAGCCAGCACTTGCCGCCAGGGAGCCGGACGCCATTCAAATAGATTATCCAGGCGAAGCTCTTCGGCCGTCCAGCACGAGAGACGAATATCATAGTTCTGGCCCACCTTCAAAAAATACTTGCGGTGGATTTTTGACACAAACCGGATGTCTATCAAGTCCTCCTGCGGGCTAAGCTGGCTCCACAAGGCTGAGTCCGAAACCAGTCGAGGAAGCACCTGAGCCAATCGGTATTCCAGCATCGGGTCCCGCAAGCGGAGCACGCCGGGCGCTCTGGCCTCTAAGAGTCGCCGAGCCTTATAGGCTTCGGCCCAATCGATCCATCCATCCAGTCCCACCACGACCAGCAGAGCCCGCAGCCCCTGCACCACCCAAGAAGGCCAGGAGAGCAGTGGCGTAGAAAACAGCAAAAGAAGCCCTATTAGCACCGCCGTAGGAGCCCGCATCCCCAGTAAAATCCCCCCACCTAACACAGCCCCGACCAAAAGCATTCCCAGCCTTTTGCGCTCCAAACTCCGCCACAAGAAATCCAATACCCGCCACAGAATAGCCAGAACCCCGGCCCAACCTACCCACGTCATCCAATCACCGAGAACGGCCGGATCCAGGTTGAGTTGGCTATGCTGAGCCAAAAGATACAGCAGGCCTCCCACCCCTACCCAGCTCCCCCAAAAAGCAAGAACGTAGCCTACCTCAGAGAACCGTACGGCTTTGGGTAGAAGTGTCGTGGCCCACCCTAAAATAACCAAGGACCACGCAAGGTCCCAAAGGCTAGTGTGCAGCGGCGAAAGAGCACACACTCGGGCAGAGGTTAGCGAGGACTCCCACAACCACGCTGGCCAACCGCTCCAGTGAAACCCTTGCCACAAAAGCACGAAAAACCCCAGGAATACCACCCGCACCTTGGGCTCGGTATATCGGCCCCGCAGGAAGTTCCACAAGGCCAGCAGTCCTATCCCCAACGCTCCCCCTATAAGCAAACTATAGATCCAACGCCCCGGCCTGCGTAAGTTTTCAGGTTCGTGAAGGTAGAGTTGGAAAATAGATTCCCCAGACAAGTCTGAAAACGCTATGGGGAAAGGGCTTTTCTCGCGAGTTATGCGGAGGCTGTGTATCCAGGCCCAATCGCCCCGTATGGGGAGATCCCATCGGGGGTAGACGCCTTCTTCGACCGGCTCGATTCGGATGGGCAGCAACACCACCTGCAACGTACTGTCTGTCAGCAGCTTGAGGGCGTAATAAAAACTCTGGTCGTCGGCTAAGACCTCAGGGGCGGCGCTCACGAAAGAAGGGGAAGCGATAGGCAAGGGCCAACGGGCAGTATTCCAGCGCAAGAGCCGACCTTCCCGGCTGTACTGCAAGAAAAGCACCTCAGGATGGGCCTGCCAAGCAGCCGGTTCTCCCCGGTACTCGTATAGCAAAGCCGAATACCGGCGCAAGGCCTGGCCCCAAGCCCCCGCTTGCCAGGCCTGAAAAACCCGCACAAAATACGACAGCGGCAAAAGCTCATTCAGCAGCACCAACCCTCCTCCTGCCAGTGCACAGGCCAAGCCTGATAGGGCTAAGCCCCGCCGCATAGATTAGGATTCCGACGAGGATCGCGTCACACTACGGCCATGTCGCCACAAAAACACATACTTTTCCCGCCCATAATCTATAATCTGCTCAATGTCACCGCGTAAATAAGAAGGAGCTTGAAAAGACACTACCCGCCGGTCTCGCAGAATGAACGTAAACGTACTAAGTACCGCGTCCGTATGCACGTAATAATCGTACACCTCTTCCCAGGGTATGAGTTCCACTCGCCACTTCAAAAGGTTCCAATCAAAGGCAACCCAATAAAAACCCCTATCACCAAGACATTGTATATGCTGAAGCTGAAGGCCCCCATAAAGGGCTATAGTCTCCAAAAAAAGCAGGAAAAATAAAGCCGTAGCTGAACGGCAAAAACTCGCCACCTCGGGATTAACGCTGTATTTCAAATAGAACGCGTAACTGAGCAGCGCCGCACTCAAGAAGGCCAACGCCAGCATAAAGAGCACAACGGTATGTAGCCCAAATGTAGGGTTTTCCCAGGAGAGCAGCCGATCTTTGAGCTTTTTACGGAGGGCAAAAGCATAGAACCACACTATCAAGGCTACTACCACCCCCACCCCAACCGCAGCGCTTAGGCCGTAAAAAGCCACGTCCAGCCAGGCTATCATAACTTTGCGCTAAGATAAGGCATTTTGGGTAATCGGACTGGCGGTAGCGGGGGAAAGCTGCTCCAGGCGCGCTTGAAGAAGGCGTAGCTCGTCTCGATAGCGGGCCGCTGTTAGGTACTCTTCCGCTTCGGCGGCGGCCAGCATGCGCTGCCGAACCTCCTCTATCAATGCCTGAAGCTCAGCCACCGTAAGGGATGCGAAGGCGATCGGGCCCATCCCCTCCCACTCAGAGGTTTGATGCCCAGAGACCGTCCGACGGCCAGCCGATCGAGGCACTATCCCATGCACCGCATTGTAGGCCAGCTGCTTCTGCCGGCGACGCTCCGACTCCCGCATAAAGCGTTCCATCGAGTCGGTGACGCGATCGGCATACAGGAGCACTTCGCCCTCTACATTGCGGGCAGCTCGCCCCGCAATCTGGATCAGGGACGTCTCAGAGCGTAGAAACCCTTCTTTGTCGGCCTCCAAGATAGCGACCAAGGACACCTCCGGCAAATCCAGCCCTTCTCGCAGCAGGTTGACCCCTACTACGACGTCGATTTGGCCAGAGCGCAGCTTATCCAGCACTTCCACTCGCTGAAGGGCATTGAGGCCTGAATGCAAGTACGCCGCCGGCACCCCCACCCGCGCCAAAAAAGCCGCCACTTCTTCGGCCAGTTTTTTGGTTAGCGTAATCACCAGGGCCCGCCCACCCCGCTCCCGGTGCTGGCGAACCTTCTCCAGTAGGTGATCCACAGCTCCCTCCATAGGATGCAGGTGTACAGGCGGATCGACAAGACCCGTAGGCCGCACCACCTGTTCTACAAAAGCTCCCCCCGTCTGCGCTAACTCATAAGGACCCGGCGTAGCGCTGACATAAATCACCTGATCCAGCAAAGCCTCAAACTCCTCAAAGCGCAGCGGCCGGTTATCCAGCGCCGAGGGAAGCCGAAAGCCGTATTCTACCAGCACAAGCTTGCGAGACTGGTCACCCCCAATCATCGCTTTGATCTGGGGTAGGGTAACGTGGCTTTCATCAATGATTGTGAGAAAGGGACGAGGGAAATAGTCCAATAGAGTATAGGGTCGTTCACCGGGTTGGCGCCCCGTCAGATGCCGTGAGTAGTTTTCAATGCCGTTACAATACCCCAGGGTACGCAGCTGCTCTATATCGTACAGGGTGCGTTTACGCAGGCGCGTGGCTTCTTCGTAGCGGCCCAGCCCCTCCAAGTAACGCACTTGCTCCTCCAGCTCCGCTTGAATGCTGGCCAAAGCCGCCTCCAGCTTGGCCGGCGAAAGCACAAACATCTCCGCCGAAAAAAGGGTGAGAGTCGAAAGCCGCCGTACAGGTTTTAGCGTGGGCAGTTCCACTTCCTCCAGCCCTTCGATGGCGGGACCGAAAAAACTAATCCGATACCCTTTCTGCTCATACGGCGGGAAAACATACACCCGATCGCCGCGGGTCCAAAAGGTCCCCGGTTGGCTACCTTCGCTGGTGCGCCGGTAGAGCATTTGCACAAGCTGATGCACCAGCGCTTGCCGAGGATAGCGCCGCCCCACCTCGAGCTGAATCACATGCTGGGAAAACTCCTGCGGGTCCTGCAAACCATAAATCGCTGAGACCGAAGCCACCACCAATACATCCCGCCGCCCACTCACCAGCGCCGTCAGCGTCTCCAGCCGATACCGCTCAATCTCCTGCAGGATGCTTAGCTCCTTCTCAATGTAGGTGTCGGTCTGGGGAATATACGCCTCGGGCTGGTAATAGTCGTAGTGCGAAATCCAGTAGCACACCAGATTGCTTGGAAAGAACCGCTTGAACTCCTGGTAGAGTTGCCAAGCTAAGGTCTTGTTGTGGCTGAGCACGAGGGTCGGTCGCTGCACCTGAGCCACCACATTAGCCACCGTAAACGTCTTGCCCGAACCGGTCACACCCAGAAGCACCTGATGCTTCTCACCCCGTTGGATTCCTTCTACCAGCTCCGCAATCGCTTGCGGCTGATCACCCTGCGGCTCCCATTCCGACACCAGCCTGAACTCCATACTCTTCAAAGATAACCATTTGGCGCGCATCTTTGTAAGGTGCAAGCCAGTGAGCTACCGCTACGGCCCGATGGGTCTATCTACCACATAGCCATGCGGCCTGACCAGGTCTCGCATCGCTGCCTACTGGTAGGCGATCCAGGACGCGTAAGCTTAGCCGAACCCCTCTTAGATCGCATCGACCATCGGGGAGCCCACCGCGAGTTTGTCTGGGTGACCGGCCCCTTCCGAGGCGTACCGGTTACGGTGCTGGGCACCGGCATCGGCCCCGACAACACCGAAATCGCCCTCCTGGAACTGGATGCTCTACATAATGTAGACTTGGCGCGAGGGCGCGCTTTCCCCACCCAAAAAAAACTCTATCTGCTCCGCGTAGGTACGTGCGGCCTTTTGCAAGAGGACGTACCTTTAGGGACAGCGGTGTTCAGCCGGGCCGCTATTGGGGTAGACCCCTTGCCTTTGTTTTACCCGAAGATGGCTGCTCCCCCCCTCACCACGGCTATACGCACCTACTGGGAAACACAAGGTCTTATGCCCCTACCCTGGTATGGGGCGGAGGCTGGGACCTTTTTCGTGGAGCGGGCGGTCCAAGCACCTGCCCGCTTCCTCCCCTGGAGCGAAGGCCTCACCTACAGCGCTCCAGGCTTCTACGCGCCCCAAGGCCGCCAAATCCGCACCCCCATCTCCTTTCCTGGACTACCTGACCGCCTGGCTGGTTTTTCTTACCAAGGCCTGCGCCTCCTGAATATCGAAATGGAAACGGCCGCTCTCTATGGGCTGGCCCATACCTTGGGCCACGAGGCCGGCGCTTTGTGTCTGGGGATTGCTCACCGAAAGCATGGCACGCTTCTCTACCACAATGGCGGCCTCTCCCCCCAAGAAGCTATGCAACACCTTTTACGACTGGCCCTGGAGTGGCTCAGCCAAGCCCCGTGAGGGCAGCGTCCGATACAGCAACCGGGCCCGTTCTACCAGGAGGGCAAACTGATCAACGGTCAGCTGTTGCGCCGCATCGGAATAGGCCCGGACCGGATCCAGGTGCACTTCGACCAGGAGGCCTAAAGCCCCCGCCGCCAGCCCCGCCAGCGCCAAAGGCTCCACATACAGCCACCGCCCCGCCGCATGCGAAGGATCCACCACCACAGGGAGGCGCGTCTGGGCCTGTATAACGGGCACAGCCCCCACATCCAAGGTATACCGCAAGCTCCGCTCAAACGTGCGAATCCCCCGTTCGCACAAAAACACTACGGGTGCCCCATGGAGAAGCAGATATTCCGCTGCAAGGAGGAACTCTTCCACCGTGGCTTGGGGGTTACGTTTCAGCAGGACAGGCTTGTGGAGGGCGGCTACTTCCTTCAGGAGCCAGTAGTGGTCCATATTACGGGCTCCAATCTGGAGCAGGTCCACCTTGTCGTAGAGGGGCAGATGCCGTTCGCTGAGCACTTCTACGCAGAGGGGCAGGCCTGTCTCGGCTTTGGCTTCGAGGAGCCAATCCAAAGCTTTTTTGCCCAATCCCTGGAAAGCGTAAGGGGAGGTTCGAGCTTTGAAAGCCCCGCCCCGTAAAGCGTGAACGCCCAGCGCTTTGAGCTCGCGGGCCAGGTTTAGCAGCGTTTCGCGGTCCTCGACGCTGCAAGGCCCCGCAATCAAGAGCGGCTCCTGCAGGGGATCCCAGGTACCCAGCTGGAATGGACCGTTCCAGGCGCGCACCAGTGGGTTCTCCGCGCCTGCGGGCAGTACGCGTTCCACCTCCTCCCAGCGCAGAAAGGCTTCTGGTAAGTGTCCATTGGCGGCGACTTCTACGAGCGGCCTCTCTCCATTAGCCAACACTTTACCTTGCCCCCCTATCGCTTCCAGGCGCGCCAAGAATTTATCCAGCTCCTTGGCCGAACGTAGCACGAGCCGCATACAATCTGGACTAAACACAATCTGAGCAAAGGTAAGCACTTACCTTTGGGCATGCGGGTAGGGGTGATCGGCACGGGACGAATGGGCCCTGCCCTTGTCGAAGCACTAAGCGAGCGGGGCCACACCGTCGTAGCCCAGGTGGGTCGCCCTTCAGCGGCTTTCTGGGAGAGGCTCCAAGCCGACGCTATAGTAGATTTTTCTCACGCTGCCCAAACCGAAGCCGTAGTGCAGGCCAGCCTTGAGCGAAACCTTATCTTAGTTACCGGTACGACGGGCTGGCAAGCCCAAGAGGAACGATTACAGGCTTGGGCCCAGCAGCTCCCGCACCCCCGCTGGACCTGGAGCAGCAACTTTAGCCGGGGCCTCTTACTTTTCCAGCTCATGCTCCAGACCCTCCAGAAGCACCCCGACCTCCTGGAAGGATGGGACACCGCCCTTATAGAGATACACCACCACCGAAAGAAAGACGCCCCCAGCGGTACGGCCCTACGCCTCCATGCAATTCTCCCCGCTTTGCGGGGCATTACCAGCCTCCGGGTCGGCGAAGTGGTCGGCCAACATCAGTACCTTTTTAGCACAGTAGGTGAGGAACTCACCCTCCTACACCGGGCCTATGATCGCCTTGTCTTTGCCCGAGGGGCTGTATGGGCGCTGGAACGGCTGGCCGCTCGGCCTGCCCCCTTTGTAGGCCCCTGGGAAAGGCTACTTTTTACAGAAGCGGCTCCTTAGAGCTGATCCAGTGCGCCAGCTGGGCGACTTTCTCCTCGTCAGAAAGCTCCCCGCTCGAAACCTCCCGCCGCTGACCTTCCAGCACTTCCTGGTAGCGCGATCGCCAGGTTTCTACCTCCTGACGAAGGCGCGCATTTTCCGCCTCCAAGGCCCGCACCCGCTCCGAATGCTCGAGCGAACGCACATAGGCCCGGTACAGTAGAATGAACCCCACCAACAGCGCCAGCCCTATCATGAGAGAGACTTGGTTTGGGAAGTTTTTTCCTCTGGGCGCAAGGAAAAGGATGGCTCTTCAAGGCCCAGCTTGGACACCCACGCATCCCATGCCGTACCCGCTACGATGGTTTCGAGGTTCTCTACACGCCGACGCAACCGCTCATTTTCGGCCTGGAGCTTTTCTACCGTACCCTGAAGCTGGAGCAGCTCCTCAGCAGGTAAAACGCTACGCAGCTTATAACGATACTTGAGCCACTCCCGCCACGCCGCAAGGGACAGCCCTCCTATGATGGGTAAGCCTATCACGATAAAGACTACCCAAGCGACCGCATTCATGAGTACAAAACTACAAAAAGGCGGCTTCCCGCTTTCCTTTACGGCGCCAGAACGAGCTTCTGAGTGCCGAGGAGTCGTCCATGGGCGGTGCGCACTTGGACCAGATACAGGCCGGCGTTCCACTGGCTAATCGGCAGCGTGACCCGATCCGCAAAATCCGCTGAGAAGAGCCGCTGCCCGGTCAAGGTATAGACTTCGACCGTGTAGGCGCCTGAGGCGGATACCTCCACGGTGGCGGCCGAATGGGCAGGGTTAGGGTACAGCCGGAAGGCGAGGCCCTCCACCTGCTCAGCGAGCGCCAAACTGGATACAAACCGTCCTCCTAACACCGGCAGCTCGATGTAAGACAGCTTATCCGGGGCGGAATAAATGGTCTGGAGATTTTGACGGGGGTACATCGTAACGCCATGGAACACATACGGCGTATTGTCGAAGGAACGCCGGCGATAGAAAGTGCCCGGTTCCAAAGGCACATTCGGACAGGGCTGGTAGCGAGGGTAGTTGGTGGCGCTGATCAGCACTTTGAGCCGGTGGCCTTTACCCCAGCAGTACGCAATCGGCAGCATCTGAAAGCGCCATTGGTAAACGCTATCCGAGACCAGGTTGTACCAAGGGCGGGAAGTGTCTTCTTGGCCATCGGCCCAGCTTTCGGCGTATTCTCGGGCGCGAGCGTTACACGCTCCCTCAAAGACATAGTACTCCCGGCCATCGGGGTACACATCGAGCACCCGAACCACCACATCGCCATTGGCCGAATCCTGAAAAGCCCCCCACAAAGGCTTTAGCGCCAGGTACAGCTGGGCCGTGGAAAAGCCCGCTATACACAACGACTCCGGCACATAGTCCGAGACGTAGCTGATAAGGTCCGTATAGTTTTTGCCGTTGACGGTGTAGCGGGCAGGTCGATCCAAGACGAGGTTGCGATAGGCGGGGTCTGTGAAGTCCATCTGGCCTTGACTCAGCCGCGCCCGGTCCGGGGTATAGACGATCATGTTGGGCCCTCCATGGGTCGGCACCGGGTCTACCGGATCGGCTACGAAGCTGCGGGGGGGCTCCGGCGCAGTAGGCGGCTCTTCAGAAAGGCGCCCATCCCCATGCAAATACAACCGCAGGCGAGGCAGCCCCGGCAGCGGAAACGTATCCGTGCTTACCCAGTAGTTGCCTACCGGGGGGTTATTCACGCTATCGGCCACCGGCCCTACCACATAAAAGCGCACGTTCTTGCGGCCATCGGGCTGGGTCGCATCAAACTCGTACTGCGGAGGGGTAACGGGCGTACGGGTCGTATCTCCAAAAAGGGACTGCCCCGTGGCCGGAATCGTGATGTTCTGCCGGGTGGGGGTGCCATTTTGACCGAGTTTGAATTCTATCGGGAAGTTATTCAGTGGGCCGGTGCCATTGAGGAAGTTGAAAAAGTCATAAAAGCCTGTACGGAAGGTATCGGCCGGCACCCGCACATAAACGTCTCCAAAAAGGGTGTTGCCCAGGTACTGCCACGCCGTATCCGGTGGCAGTTGAAACGTAGGCGTGCCTAAGAAGTACCGAAACCATCCAATCACCTCCGAAGAAACTAACCGAGTAGCGGCCTGTACGTTCAGGCTGGAGACATCCGGCACATTGAACTGTTCGGTCACATTGGTCGGGTAACGGTGATCACGACCGTCTGGCAGTAGCCGCATATCCCCCGTAGAACGAGTTCCGATAGTCTGGTGAGCCCACGGGCCTATAACAAGTTTCTGATATTTTTTGAGGGAAGGAGGTAAGTACTTCATCAGGTATTGCCAAGTCTGAATCTGGCCATCAATAAAAATATCCCACCAGCCGGTGAGGTTATACACTGGCACTTGGATGTTTTCATAGCGGCTGCGGGGCCCCTGCCATTGGGGGTTGCCGTTGTCGTCCAAGGTGGCGTGGCTAATGTCCATCACCGCACGAGCCGGAGAATTGGGATAATGCGCTCTGTACATAGTGGTCCAAAAATCTATACACGCTTCTGCGGCTTGCTGAGAGTTCTGGATAGTCGGACCATAGTCGGCTAAAGTCTGCAGGGCATCATAGGGGTTAGCCGGTCCATTCACCCAGTTGCCATAAAACTCGACCTGTCCCCGAAGCCAGCCGTCAATAATCCGTTCTCGGAAAACGCCGTTGTGATGGCCGGTGCTGTGATAAAACTCCCCGGAAGCAACGACAGGCATGAGACATTTGAGTCCTCTACCGTTAGGGTCTATGCGATGAGCCGCCGCAAGCTGATACTGTGAGTTACCTAAGGCAGAGCCCCCAAACATCCCCACCTTGCCATTGCAGCGTAGCGAGTCAGCCGCCGTGATTTGTCCATCTCGGTTACTATCGTAGCGCAGGCTATCCAAGATCCATCGATAAGTATCCCATCCGTCTTCGTGGGTGTTAGCTTCTTTATTGGGCGTAATATCGAGCGGATGGCCTGCCCCCGGGCCCAAGTGTTGCACATACGCGGTTTTGTCCCAGCTATCGCTGTACATCGGCAGGTAGACCCCCCAAGAGCGATACCGCCCCCGCATGTCCTGCTCGATCCCCGCATACCCTAAAAGCGCATAGCCTTTGCTGAGTTCGGTGCCGCCCTTATTGTAAGGGGTGCGAGTGAACATCACGGGCAGCGCCAGCGGGTCGGGTTGCGCCGGATACACAAAGTACTGGGTACCTGGATAAGCAAAGCGGATCCGACGACGGCCAGTGAGACCCGGGATCCCGAACGATCCCAAATCCACATCCAACGCCGCCGTATCGGAAAAGATAGGGAGATTGACGCTGGTAGCCAGCGGCACCCCATCTCGCATGGGGACTAAGTACTCCGTATGCTGTACCAAGTCAGTCAGCGTATCCAGCAGTCCATTGGGCTGTTGGGCCCACAGCAAGGCCCCCATCACACTTAGCCATCTATAGGCTCGCATGAAGCAAAGATACCCTTTCCCCCACAAAAGCAAGCCCCCTTCCCCGGGAACCTATTTACGCCGAAAGTCGTTAACTTTACAGCCATGGAAATCCGCACCCGCGGGCGCAAGCCTAAGAAGATGCCAGACATGACGCCGGAAGAGAAGGCAGCGTACGATGCGCTCTTTCAGCGGGAGATTGCGCCGCACGCGTCTTCCGTGTATCATTTTGCGCTACGGCTGGTTGGGGACCGGGCTACCGCCCAGGACCTGACCCAAGAAACCCTCTTCCGAGCTTACCGCTTTCTGTACCAGTATAAACCCTCGACCAACGCCAAGGCTTGGGTTTTTCGCATTTTACGCAATACCTTCATCAACCACTACCGCAAAGCCGTCAAACAACCCTACTCACTCGAAGCCCACAACGAACAAAGCCTCTACGACGCCGAGGACGTTTACGCCTACCATCACTACCAAGACCCCGTAGAAGGCCTTTTCGGAGACGAAGTCACCCAAGCTCTGATGCAACTGCCCGAAGACTTTCGCATGATAGTCATCTTAGCTGATGTAGAAGGCCTGACTTACAAGGAAATCAGTCAGGTGCTGCGCATCCCCATCGGCACGATTCGTTCTCGGCTGCACCGGGCCCGCAAGATCTTACGTGAACTTCTTGCAGACTATGCTGCTAAACAGGGCTATGAAGTCCAGGGAGACTAAAAAAATAGGGCTCTTTCGGCCAGACTCCCCCTATTCACCTGAAGAGTGTGAGCAGATCATCCAGAAGCTGGAGCTCTTTTTAGACGGCCAGCTCAAAGGCAAAGACCGCGAAGAGATAGAACGGCTGATCTCCGAATGCGAATATTGCGCGGAGCAGTACCAGTTTGAGAAGCGGCTACGAGCTCTGCTTTCGCAGAGTTGGCAGCGGGTAAGCTACGAAGCCCAAGAAATAATGGAGCGTGTTCGCCGTCGCATCTGGGGGGATTCCGCTAAATAGGTACCACACCTTCGGCTTCCCCGTACGGGCGCAAAAGCTGCTCCTGCCTGCGCGAGAAGAAGAAGTACCCCAGGCCGCCCAAGAGGCGGTCTACATTCTGGGGGAGGGCAGTAATACCCTGCCTTTGGGGGACATGCCACCTGTCTTGTCTACCCGCTATCTGCGGGGCTATACGGTGTTAGAAGCCACCTCCGACACCGTACGGGTAGAAGTGGCGGCTGGCGAAAACTGGGATGGCTGGGTGCGCTTCTGCCTCGCCCAGGGCTGGTACGGCCTGGAAAATCTGGCGGCCATTCCGGGTTCGGTCGGGGCCGCCGTCGTGCAAAATATCGGGGCTTATGGCGTGGAGATAGCACCCTTTGTGGAGAGTGTCTACGGCTGGAATAAGCGCGGACAAACCTGGCAACGCCTCCCCGCCGAGCGGTGCCACCTGGGCTACCGTTCGAGCCTGTTTCAAACCCCCGAGTGGCAAGACCAGTTTGTGATCACGCGCGTGATCTTGCGCCTGAAAAGGCGGTATGAGCCGGTGCTCACTTACCCGGATATTGAGCGACGAGGGCATCCCCGGTTGCTTTACGACCCCCTTGCGCTGTACGAGACTATTCGGGCTATCCGATCCGAAAAACTGCCCACGGAAGGCAGTGCGGGAAGCTTCTTCAAAAACCCCATCCTGGAGGCCCACCAACTCCAAGCCCTGCGAGAAAAAGCGCCGGAAGTGCCTTTCCACCCCCTGCCTGACGGACGCTATAAAGTGCCGGCGGCGTGGCTCATCGACAGGGCTGGCCTCAAAGGCTACCGCCTCGGGGGCGCCCAAGTGCATCCTCGTCAGCCCCTGGTGCTGGTCAACCTCGGACACGCTACCCCCCAAGACCTATGGGCCCTGGCCCAGCACGTGCAAAAAACCGTAGCCGAACGCTGGGGCCTCTCTCTGGAACCCGAAGTTCGAGTTCTGGCGCCCGTCCCTACCTTAGAGCCATGAGACTGGGCCTGCTGGCCGGTGAAAACGTACTCTCGTTTTCGCCGCTGATTTTTCGTCGCGCCTACGGCTTGTCCTACGAAGTGTATAGCCCTACCCACATCGATCGCCTCAAAGAAGAGCTGACGGCAAAAGGCTGGATCGGTTTCAACGTAACTACACCCTACAAAGAAGCGATTTTTCCTCTCTTAGACGAAAAAGAACCGATAGTCGAAGTCCTCGGTGCGGTAAACACCGTGGCGATTTACCCGGATGGGCGCTGGCGAGGCTACAACACCGATTATCGAGCCGCCCGCTACCTACTTGGAGAGTGGGAGGCGGTGTATGGGGGATGGGAAGCCCTTCTGATTTTAGGCACCGGGGGAGCAGCCCGGGCAGTAGCCCAGGCGTGGAAGGACCTTTTTCCCGAAGCGCCGCTGTGGCTGGTAAGCCGTAACCCCCATCGGCCCCTACCTTACCCTACCCTGCCCTACACCGCTTTGACAGAGCGGCCCTGGCCAGAACGCCTCCTGCTCGTGCAAGCCACCCCCCTTGGGGCTTTCCCCGCCCCCCTCCAAACCCCACCCTTCCACTTATCCCTTATCCAACCTTCCTGGACCGTGGTGGACCTGATTTACAACCCTAACCCCACCCGCTTCCTTACTCAGGCTCGAGCTCGAGGCGCCGCTATCGAGAGCGGTTTTGAGTTTTTGCGTCGCCAGGCCGAATACAGCCGCACCATCTGGGACCCACTCTGGAAAGAGGCTTACGCTTCTCGTAGGAAGGCCGGCTCCACCTAAGCCCTTCTGAGCAGCAGGGCCTGGACGGAGGAGAGAACCTCCTGAGGGCTTTCTCTCCGCTCACTCCAGCGCGCTTAAACGCTGAGCGGGCGGCGCCTGCGGCGCCGCCCGCCCCACACACCCGGCCTTCTCCCCTCACTCCGTAATCAGCAGCCGCACCACCTCACTACGCCCTTCCCCACGAATAAGGAGCTGGTAGGTGCCCGCCGGCAGCAACAGCCGCAGCTCCTTCCGGGTGCCTTCCATCCGGTCCCGATAGACCTCACGTCCCGCCACATCCAGAACCTGCAGATCGTAAGTGCCTGCTGCAGGGGCCACCACCATAAAGGCCCCATTCGACGGGTTCGGCATCACGCTAAAGGCACCCGCCCGCGACAGAAGGCTGGTCGTGATCGTCACATCCACATATAGGGTATCGTATTCCGTGCAGGCCCCATTCGTACTGGTAAGCACAAGGGTATAGAGGCCCGCAGTGTTGAAAGTGTAGTTGAAGGAACCGCCTGTGCCTGTCGCTATAGAGGTAGAGCCGGAATACAGGGCCCAGCTATAGCTGTTACCTGAGACGCTGCTGGAGGCTATGAAGGTCTCGGAGGCGGAACCCGTACCGGAGAGGGTGTAGGTGGCCCCATTAGGATAAGTGGTGCTGCCTACCTGGATGCCCGCATCCGGCAGAGGGTCCACTGTGATGGTCACGGTGTCCCTCAGGGTGTCGTTACATACAGGGCCATTGTAGGAAGGAATAATACCATGAGCCACAACCGTGTGCGTACCCGGCACGAGGCTTAAGGCGTAGGTAGCGGTATTGGCTCCAGGAACGAGGTTGCCATTGACGACCCACTCGTAGGTGCCCACGCCCGGGGTGGTCGCATCAAGGGTGAGAGAGCCGGCAGACATACATACAGACCCGGCAGGCGCCCCAGAGATAGCCAGCGTCGGCCGAACCCGATAGCCCGTAATCTCCAGACCAAAAACACCCTGCTCTGTACCGAAGCCTTCCACCACCACGTACAACACATCCCCTTGGCGAAGGACTACACTATCTGCCTGCAGCGAAAAGACATTTGCGGGACCCATAGGAGCCGAACCGGCAATGCCCCGAGCTATAATCGTAGAAAGCCACTGAGGTGAACCATAAGACGCATTGCTACAGACCCCCAAACCATGATCTTCATTTACAATGGTATCCTGAGCTGTAGCGTTGATGAGGTGAATGCGCGTATCGTAGTTGGTAGCCGGATGGCAGGTCGTCACCTTCAAGGAGTCGAGACACGCCGGCAGCGTGATCGTAAAGAAGAGGTCTCGAGCAGGTGTACCTCGAGTATATCCGTTAGCCGCGTTAACCTCGTCAGAGGTGCCTGGCCCACTGGTGCTATCTACCACCACCACGCTCCACGTGCCATTGCCGTTGTCGTTGAGGGTGAGCGAGATGGCGTTGGCCGAACGGTTACCCGGGCGGTCGGTTAGGTTGAGGGTGAGATACACATTGGAGGTGTCGTCAGGTAGAGGAGGGCACCCAGGCGCCTGCGAAGCCCGAATGGCAATCGCAATCGTACCTGTATAGTTAGGCGGCGTAAGCGAAGGCAGCGTAAAGCTCACTGGGAAAGCACCCACCGTAGGTCCGGCCGTCCAGGTGGCCCCACCATCCAGCGAGTAGATCACCTGCAGCACCCCACTGGCGGTAGGAGAGTTTGTACCGGTGGTATCTAACTGGATAGTCGTACCCCACAAGTAGTCGGAGCCGGCATTAGGCGGGGTGGAGGTGATCACACTCGGTGCGGCCACCACCGTAGGACAAGTAAAGGGCTTGCCATCCAGCTCGTCGGCCCCAATGTCTGGTGCTGTGCCCGGATCGCCGTTGGGGCCTGGGCCAGGGTTCGGAAGAGGTCGGGTTTCCCCATCAAAATCCTGAGCCCCATTGTAAGCGCTGGAGCCTGCATTGATAGCTGAGCTGGCGCTTGTCGCAACTAAATGCAAGTTGGTATCAGCCACGAACGGCACCGGCCCAGGCAGGTGGACCTGCCCGTTGAGATCGGGACTCATCGGAGCACCTTGCCAGGCCGCAAGCGTGGCATAGTCCATATTACCCATACGACCAATAAAGTCTCCCCCACCTGCCCCAGAGGCTACCCGATAGCTATTGTAGTTTACGTTATAGCCTGCTAGGGAAGGCGTAGTAGTAAGAATCACAACGCCGGCCGCTTTCTTTCCCGCATCCGTGCTGGCCTTGAGGGTGTTTTGGATGAGGTTGCCATTCACTGTGACGCCGCCTTGCACATTCGCGCCAAAAGTAACGCCGGCACTGTACCCGCCGGCATAGCTGCTACCATTATTCCCGTACAGGTGTATAGAGTTGTGGATCAGAGACAGCTTGGCATCCGCTATAGCTCCTGGAGCAGTCACCCATACCCCAGAAACAAAGCCTACCCCCGTAGTACCATAGGCATCTCCGTACACACCTGCGATAATGTTATGGGAGACGACATTCGATACGTTGGCCCCCAGGAAAGAACTGGGCAAGTTGAGGGCTATTCCATACGATCCCCATCCTCCAGTTCCCACATAGCGAATTCGATAAATCCAGTTGCGGCTAACCGTGAAGTTCTCCACCGAGTCCAGCCGGATACCCGCTACCTGATAGTTGGATGCGCTAAGGGCATTCTTGACGATATTTTGCCTCACCGTAACGTTTTGCGCCCCGCGGATATGGATACCCCCTATGTTATTAGTTGCAGCCCACGAAAGCTTCCAAGAAGGATCGTCAGTTGTAGCGTTAGGGACCTCAGCGTTGTTAACGTCAGTGCCAATCGTGCAGCCCTGCACCGTGATATTCTGCACCAGGGAGCGGATACCCGCTACAAAAATGGGTCGAGAGACTCCCCAGACAGCCGCATTCGAGAAGGTCAAGTTGCTAACGCTACTCGAGGCGCTCAGGGTACTGGTAGTCAAAATGCCATCCTGCCCTACATAAATGCCGGCAAAAACGCTATCTCGATTATGGCCAATGACGGTGACGCTGTCTATCGTAAAGCCGGTTACTGTGAGGGGGAGGCTCGTTGTGCTGACCAAGCCTATCACCCCCGTAGCCGTGCCAGAGGGTGTGCCTGCCGTACCGGTGATCTGGACCGTAAGGTTACCCCTGCCCCGGATGGCGAAGTTTTGAAGCGTGCCGGTAAAGCGAAAGATGAACCGGCTACCGGCCGTGGGCGCTACCTTCCGCTGGATTAGCGCAACCGTGTCAAAAATGAGGCTGACCCGACAGGCATTGCAAGTGTAGGTGGTAAGAGAGATAGGCGCCGGCTCAGGCGGCTCGTTGGCGGGGTTGTAGCCTGTAACCACGCGCAGATTGACGATTCCGTTGGCTCCCTGGCTACTCAGCGCCGTAAACGCGGCCTGAATCGTAGGAAACTCATTCGTAGCACATGTACTACATCCGTTGATGTAGTAGTCGCCGCTAAGCTGAGCCCACGAGAGAGCCAGCAAACCTAAGATTACTGCGAAGTACCGCATACTTATTGCAAAGGTACGAACTTCTGGGAATAGGCAAGAGGGAGAGGAAATGGCAACCGAAGGTTGGGAATGGGGTTAAGGGCGGCGGCGCAGCTCCGCCAGAATCTCCCGCAAGAGCGTAGCCTCCTCCGAGGGCGGAGGCGGTGGCGCCTCAGCCTGCCGCTTCAGGCGAGCTTGTATGGGCACCACCACCAGAAAATACACCGCCGTCCCAACAAGAAGGAAGTTCACCAGGGCATTGAGAAACTTCCCGATGGCCACCGGCCCGATGTAGAGGGTGGAAAAGTCCGGCTTGCCGAAAAGCCAGCCGAGGAGAGGCATGAGTACATCGCCCACCAGGCTCGCTATGACGGCCCCGAAAGCCGCGCCAATGATGACGGCTACCGCCAGGTCCACCACATTACCTTTGAAGAGGAACTCGCGCAGTCCTTTGAGCATGCGCAAAGATGCGGCTTCCCCCTAATAGGAAGGGTGAGGCCATAGCAGGGTGGCTTCTCCCTGGGGGGAGTGCACCTGCACGGCGTAGAGGCCCGAGGGCAAAGCTCCAAGCAGCCGATACGCGCCGCCGCCAGAAAAGGTCTGCTCGAAGAGTCGCCGGCCCATGAGGTCGATCACCCGCAGGTAATACAGACCGCCTTCGGGAAAAGCTGCCCACAAGCTACCATCCATGGGGTCTACCCACAAGCGCACCCCAAGCATCTGGACCTTGTCTAAGCTCGAAGCAGCCGCCTGTACCACCAAGTATAAGGTATCCGTTTCGCGGCAGGTGCCGGCCTGACTCTCCAGCACGATCCCATACACCCCCCGCACCCCAAACTCGTACGTCAGCGTCGGCCCCGAGGCGGTGTAGAGGGGCAAAAGTTGGGCATTCAGCACCTGCCACGTAAAGCTCACCCCACTTACCGCCGCACCCCCCGTAAAAGTGTAGGAACCAAAAGAACGGAAGAGGGTATCGCCCGAAGGGTAAATCTGCTGGCCTTCCTGGATATAGGCACCTATCTCGGGCAAGACGGTGAGCTGAAGCGTATCGCGCAAGCTTTGGGTAGTAGCACAGGGCTGCAAGGCGACTTTTTGGGCTTCTACGACGATCTCGTGCGGGCCAGGGTCCAGGACCGAGCGAATAACGGAGTCGGTACCTGGGAAAGGGCTACCATCCACCCACCAAGCAAACTGCGAAGCCGTGGGTGCCCAGGCGCGGAGGGTAATCCCCCCTGGGTCGTAACATACGCTTCTATCGGGGCCGAGGTCTGGCGGCGTGAGCGGTAGGTTGTAGCCCGAAACCCGCAGCGAAAAATGCCCCAGGTCAAAAGCCGTCTCCCCTTCCACAATGAGGAGGAGCGTTTGCCCTGCCGTGAGAGGGAGGAAAACGCGCGCGGGCGCAGTAAAGTCTTCAGGAGGTCTACCCCCAGCGGCCGAAGAGGCCACGGCCACGAGGCGGGAGGTGTAGGCCGCGGCTACCCCATTCGGAGTGCAGTCAGTACGTAGCCCCTGGTCCCTGTCGGTAAACGTATCGCCTACTGCAATCAAGTGTAGTCGCGTGTCGAAGTCCGTCTGGGCCCCACACAAATCTACCTCGAGTGAGTCCAGACACGCCGGCAGGGTCAGAGCGTAGAACAGGTCGGGGCTTCGACTGGCCATGGAAGCTCCCCTCACAGGGCTAAACACATCCGTCGTACCGTAGCCGGTGAGCGAGTCGTCATAGGCAGTTTGCCAAACCCCGGGGGCTGAAGGAGAGAAGGAGAGGGTGATGGCGGTTTCAGGGCGATTACCCAGGCGATCCTGCAGGGTGATCGCCACAGGAGGGGCAGTGTCTGGCATGCCGGGGCATCCTGAGGGGGGAGAGGCGGCTATCGTGTAGTGCACCTGCGCGGGGAGGCTGGCGACCTTAGGCAGAGGCAGCGTAAGAGGAAACTGCCCCGCCACCACGGGGAAAGCCTGCCAAGAAAAGCCCCCGTCGAGGCTCTGGAGAAGCACCAGTTCCCCAGCCAGGGCAGCCGGGTTGCTGACAGAGAGGGTAACGGGTTCTCCGCACAGCCCCTGCGTAAGCGAAGGGAGGATCGGCTCGCTATAGACGGCCGGACAAGAAAAGGGGGTGCCGGCCAGTTCGTCGGCGCCTAAGTCGGGCGCAGTGCCGGGGTCGCTACCTCCCCCCACGGGTCGTGGATCGCCATCGTAATCTTCGGTGACAAGCGGGGGAAGCGGCCCCGCATTAATGCCCTCCCAGGGTTGGTTGGGATCGAGGTGAGGCTGATCAGGCGCAAGAAAAGGCGCGGGACCTTGTAGGCCCCACCGGGAGGCGCTTTCCCCCCCTGTAAGGAGGCGCCACTCAGCTAAGGACCCTATGCGCAGCATCGTATCCCCTGCCCCTATGCGAGCCAAGTAAGTGCGTTCAGGGGCCGCCCCCTGCACATAATAAAAGTTTCCATCCAGGAGGAAAGTATTCCATTGGAGCGCCGAAGGGCTTTCCCAAAAGAGCAGGGCGGTTGTCTCTTTGGCATCAGGGGGTAGTGTGCTCGTCAAAGCAAGGGTGTTTTGGAAGAGGTTTCCCCGCACTTCTACGCCTCCTCGGATATTACGGCCCAGGATAAGGGCTGCGGAAAAGCCGTCTTTGGCCCAGGGGGCTGAGGATTGGGCGGCTCCCGACAAGTGGACGGTATTATGCCGGAGGGTGAAGGTCGCATTGGGGTCAGGTTGAAAGGCGCTCTCCAATAGAATGCCGGCCACGGCATACTCGCTACTGCCAGGTAGGCTTTCATCGGCTCCGCCTAATAGCCCTCCAATAAAGTTATTTTCCACCAGATAGGGCGAAGGACCGTACCGAGGATCGCGCACAAGGTGGAGGCCGATGGCGCCATAGCCGTCAGGAGAAAGGCTGCGGAGATTGTAGAGGCGGTTAGCCTGGAGGATAGCTGTGTGACAGCCTTCGAGTTTGAAACCCACAGGCGAGTATGGGCCGGCTTCCCAGGCCCCCTGGGCGGTGTTTCGACGCAACCAAAGGTTCACCACATAACGGGCATACAAGGCGGCCCCTCCCCTTCCCCAGGCATTTTCGGCGTCGGCCAGCGTCGTAGTAGGGTAGCCAAAAGTATTGCTTTCGAAAGTAACCTGGGTAAGGCCCCCCCAGCCCCCGCTCAAAAGGACGGCACCATATCGGGCCGCACGAAGGGTACAATGCCGGACCGTAAGGCCCGATACCGCCGCCGCGACGGGCTGTAGCGTGTAACTGGCGCTATCGCCTACATATAAAGCGGCCCAAGTTCCCCCGCGAGAATGCCCTTCCAGCACGCAGCTATCGATCTGAATATTCGACACAGGGGCCCCGGCTCGAGGCACGATCCCTACCACCCCCGTAAGCGCTGTAGTGTCCGTGAGGCTTTTGAGCTGGAGGTAGCCTCGGCCATTGAGCACAAAGTTTTGTACACCGCCCAGGATACGCAGCACAAACTGCCCTCCTGTCTGCCACTGGGCTACAGGCGCTTTGGCCAAGGTAACCGGCACCTCCACCTGCACGATCACCGCACAACTGTTGCAGGCATAAGGTTTGACTTGGATGGTAGAAGGTTCCGCCGCCGGGTCGTACGGCGCCACTACCCGCAAACGCACTGTATCCTGCACCCCCTCTCGGGCCAGCTCGTCGAAAGCTTCTTGAAGCGTAGCAAAACTGCCTCCCGCCGGATTCGAGCTGCCATTGATGAGATAAGTGCCCGTGATCTGCGCCCAAGCCAGCCCTCCCCAGAGAAGCCCCTTCATGCTGCAAAAATACCTTGCCTGCTCAGCCTACCAACTTATAGATACCGCACTTTACCTTCGGTACGCAACCGCTGAACCCACTCCCGCAAGCTTTGCTCCTCAGACTGGGGCAAAATCACCAGGGCATCTTCGGTGTCTAAGATGAAGTATCCTTCCAAGCCCTGGGCAATAATGAGCTTGTGCGGCTGGGCCGAAAAAAACAGCGTATCGTGCACCGCTTGGGTATACACTTGGGCACGGAGGGTGTTGCCGTGTTCATCGTGGGGCGACACTTCGTGCAGAGCCTTCCACCCCCCCAGGTCCCACCAGGCAAAGTGCCCTTCCACCACCTTGACCGGATGGTACTTCTCCATGATGGCGTAATCAAACGAAATCGCAGGCACGCGCTGAAAGGCCGATCGTAAAGCTTCGGGGTCATCCAGGTTTATATCCTGGAAGGCTTCATACAACTCTGGAGCTTTTTCCTGAAATGCCCGAAGTATCACCGACAAGCTCGCAATAAACATGCCGCTATTCCAGAGAAAGTCTCCACTTTGCAGAAAAAGCTCGGCTAACTCCCGAGAGGGTTTTTCGGTAAACGTCTTGACGGTATGGCACAAGCCCGGGCCTGGCACATACTGGATGTAACCGTAACCGGTGTGCGGATAGCGGGGCTTGATGCCCACGGTAAAAATGGCTTCGGAGAAATCACAGGTCGCAAAAACCTGCCGCATGAGGTCAATAAAGGGCCCTTCGTGGGGGATGTACTGATCAGCCGGCAAGATCCATAGGACGGCCTCTGGCTCTAAGCGGGCAAGGTGTAAGGCAGCCCATAAGATGGGGGGAGCGGTATTGCGCGCCAGGGGCTCGAAGAGAATCTGAGCCTTGGGAAAAGCGGGCAACTGGGCCGATAGAAGGTCGGCATGCTGGGGGTTGGCGGCGATCCAGATCCGGTCAGGTGGCAGAAGCTTTTCGACGCGGGCGATCGTAGCTTGGAGGAGGGTCTTGCCCTGACCCAGTATGTCGAGAAACTGCTTGGGGTGAGCGGCGCGGCTGACAGGCCAGAAGCGCGTGCCACTGCCGCCCGCTAAAATAAGTGCATGAAGCTTAGTCATTGGATGCCTTCTCGAATAAGGTCGTGAAAGTGCAACATGCCCATAGGTCGGCCCTGCTCCGTCACAATGAGCTGAGAAACCTTATGGGTGCGCATTTGATGGAGGGCCTCATACGCTTTTTGGTCGGCCTCGATAGTACGAGGCGAAGGGGTAGCCAACTGAGAAGCCCGCAGGTCCAAAAGGGCTTGAGGGGGGTATTTTTCGAGGGCCCGGCGAATATCGCCGTCGGTGATGATGCCCCGCAGGAGGGCTGAATCCGGGGCCAGCACCGCTACGGCGCCTTTCCTTCCGGCGGTGATGGCGATAAGCACTTCTTTGAGGGGGGCCTCCTGCGAGACGGCGGGCAAGCCCGGCTCTAAGAGGTCACGCACACGCAAGAGGAGCCGCTTGCCCAAGCTGCCGGCAGGGTGCGTAGCGGCGAAGTCTTCCGGGCCAAAGGCGCGCGCCCGCATAAGGGCGATCGCCAGCGCATCCCCAAAAGCTAAGGCTACTGTCGTGGAGGCCGTAGGGGTAAGGTTGTGCGGGCAGGCTTCTCGTTCTACCGAGAGGTCTATTACCTCGTGCGCTTGCCGAGCGATCCAACTATCCGGATTGCCTACGCAGGCCACCAGCACAGCGCCTCGTTCCCGCAAAACCGGCACAAGCGCCCGCATCTCCGGCGTCTCTCCGCTTTTAGAGAAGAGGAGCACCACATCCCCCGTCTGCACAATCCCCACATCCCCATGGACGGCTTCGGTGGCGTGGAGCCAGACGGCCGGCGTGCCTACCGAGTTCAGGGTGGCCGCCACCTTAGCGGCGATATGGGCGCTTTTGCCCACACCGGTCAGGACGACTTTGCCTGGAGCGGCCAGAATCCGTTCCACCACCCGGTCGAATCGCTCATCTAACCGCTGGGCCAGGGCTTCGAGGGCTCGGGCTTCCGTCTGGATGACCCACCGACCGATCTCGTTGTGCATGTCGGCTTTTGCTTATCTTTGGGCAAAGGTACAAAAGCGGCTTCGGGCGTATGTCGATGGCTACTCTCGATCTGAAAGAAGCGCTGCAGCGGTACTTTGGGTACACCAGCTTTCGGGGTCCGCAGGAGGAGATTATCCGCACCCTTTTGCAAGGCCGCCACGTGATGGTGATCATGCCTACCGGCGCAGGTAAGTCTTTGTGTTACCAGCTTCCGGCCCTGCTGCTGCCAGGCACGGCGATTGTGGTTTCGCCTTTGATCGCCCTGATGAAAAACCAGGTGGACCAGATGCAAGCGTATGACATCCCCGCCGTTTTTCTCAATAGCAGCCTTTCCCGCAAAGAGTACGAAGAAGTCAAGCGCTCCTGCCTGCGTAGCAAAGTCAAACTTCTATATGTAGCGCCGGAGACCCTGCTCAGCGAAAGCTTTGCGGAGATCCTACAGCAGCTTCAGGTGAGCTTCGTAGCGGTAGACGAAGCCCACTGCATTTCGGAATGGGGGCATGACTTTCGGCCAGAATACCGGCGGATTCGGCATGCACTCCGCGGCCTGCCGCCTATGCCTATCATCGCCCTTACCGCCACCGCTACCCCCCGCGTGCAGCGCGACATCTTAGAAAACCTCGAAATCACGGATGCGGTGGTCTTTCGCACGAGCTTCAACCGGCCTAACCTCTACTACCAAATCACGCCTAAACGCTCCCACCAAGCCACCCTGAAAGAAATCATCCACTACATTCGGTCTCGACCAGGGCAGGCCGGCATTGTATACTGCCATTCCCGTCGCCGAGTGGAAGAGGTCGCCGCCACCCTCCAGGCTAACGGCATCAAAGCCTTGCCCTACCATGCGGGCATGGACGCCGCCACCCGTACCCGTAACCAAGACGCCTTCTTGAACGAAGAAGTCCAAGTCATTGTAGCCACCATCGCCTTTGGGATGGGCATTGACAAGCCGGATGTGCGCTTCGTGATTCACTTTGACGTGCCCAAAAGCATCGAAAACTATTACCAGGAGACTGGGCGGGCGGAGCGCGACGGCCTACCCGCCGATTGCATCTTATACTACGACTACAACGACATCCTCAAGCTCGACCGCTTCCTCAAAGACAAGCCCGCCAGCGAACGCGAAGCCATCGTGTTTCTGCTGCAGGAAATGGCCTACTTCTGCGAAACGGGGCACTGCCGACGCAAGTTTCTCCTGCAGTATTTTGGGGAGCCATACCACGCCGAAAAATGCGGAGGCCTCTGTGACAACTGCCGCTACCCTAAACAAGGCTTTGATGGGCAGGCTATTGCTTTACCTATTCTTGAGACGATAGCACACCTCGAACGCTTCCCCTTGATACCCATCTTGGACCATGTCATTGGGGCTCAGCCAGAGATTGCGGGGCGCACCTTGCCCACCTTCGGCCGCCTCAAAGGTCACCACATCGAAGAGCTCAAATCGTACGCCATCCAGCTCCTCATTGAAGGCCTGATCCAACGCGACACCCAAGATTACTCCATCGTCTCGCTCACCGAAAAAGGCCAAGCGTTCCTGGCCGAACCTTACCCTCTCACTTTATACCCGCCTTACGACCGCAGCGCAGCCTCTTTGTCCGAGGAGACCATCGAAGAGCTGACCTTGCACGACGAGCTCCTCCTGGAAAAGCTCAAAGACCTGCGCAAGAAAATCGCCCAAGAGCACCGAGTACCCCCTTACGTAATCTTTCAAGAGCCTACCCTCATCGAGATGGCCACCCAGTATCCCATCACTTTGGCAGAACTCGAACGGTTACCTGGCGTAGGGCCCGTCAAAGCCCAAAAGTTTGGCCGGCCTTTTGTCGAACTGATCCGAACCTACGTCGAAGAAAACGACATCGAACGGCCCATCGAGCTTATTCTCCCTTCCTCGCCTAAACGGCAGACCGACTGGGCCGAAATCATCCACTCCATTGACCAACGGATTCCTCTCCCCACCCTTGCCCAGCGTCTCAACCTCTCCCTCGAAGAGCTCCTGGAAAAGATGGAGCAGATTATCTTGGGATCCGGGATTCGCGTCAAACTGGAGTATGCGGTGCGACAAATGATAGACCCCGACCGGCTGGAAGAAGCCTTCGATTACTTTTACGAAGCCGAAGACGACGACCTGGAAAAAGCCATGCGGGCTTTAGGCGGAGAGTACACGTACGAAGAGTTGCGACTGATACGCTTGCACTTCCACCTGACAGTGGCCTAATATGGGCTTGCTCAGCCTGTGGCTGGGCCTTCTGCCGGCCATCCCAGATAACCTCGTCTTCTGCGGGATGCAGACTCGCATCCAGCCCGAAGCCAAAGCCGCCCTGCAAGCTTACATCGTCAAACTCTACGAACACCCCCCTACCCTTCAGGCTATCGTAGCCCGCGCCGAAACCCTCCTGCCCTACATTGAAGAAGCTTTGGCTTACATCGGCGTACCCGAAGACCTGAAATATCTCGCTATCCAGGAAAGCCGCCTAAACCCCTATGCCGTTTCGCGTTCTGGGGCGGTAGGCTACTGGCAATTCAAAGACTACACCGCTCGGGAGATGGGGCTCGTCATCAACGACACCCTCGACGAAAGAAAGCACCTTTTTCGTTCCAGTGCGGCGGCGGCCCTTTACCTGCTCAGGCAATACAACCGCCACCGTAACTGGCTCTTTGCCATCATTGCGTACTACGAAGGGGGCACGGGCGCCATCCCCTACTTAGACTCCGCCTACATCGGCAAAGCCGAAGTTTGCCTCAAAGCCACCACCCATTGGTACGCCCTACGGGCCCTGGCCCATAAGTTGGTCTTTGAGTCGCTTATCAAACGGCGGGTTTATGCGCTGCGGCCCATCGCCTACCAAGGACCTGCTAAGCCCGCTTGGCAAATAGCCCGGCAACATGACCTCTCCCCTGATAGCTTTCTCCTACTCAACCCTTGGCTCCTAAAGCCGATTTTGCCCACCAGCCGCCCCATTACCTACTATGTGCCCGTAGACACTTTTCCAGATACCCTTCCTCAAGAGCCCCTCAAAGGGCTTTTTGCGCCGGCTGCCGTGCCTTTGGCGTTTGCTTCGGTACCGGCGGGCTTCCAATACAGCGGGCAGGCGGATACTGTGTCGGCACCTTCGGTCTCACCGGCTCCTCCACCCCAGAGGCCTGCGCCTCGTCCCCCCCTCCCCCCTACCGCCGCCGCTTACCTGCCCCTCCTAAAAGAACCCTACCTCCATCAGGAATGGGAGTACCCTCCTCCTCCCCTTACCCCCATTTTGCGCCGCTGGAACCCCTTCTACAAAGGGGGCGCGCCGGTGCTGATTGTGCCCCCTTCCCGAGCCCACATCCACATCGTACAGCACGGAGAAACCCCCGCCCAGATCGCCCGACATTACCGACGCCCGCTCAAAAAGCTCCTTGCCTTCAACCACCTGCAGAATCCCGACACCACCCTCCCCAGAGGACTGCGGTTTTACCTGCGCGAAGCGCGCCCCTACGACGAAAGACCCATCCTCTACCAGTGGTAACGTTTCAAGTGCATACTTTTCCTGAGCTGCCCTCCACGCAAACTTACCTGCGAGAATGGGCAGCCCGGGAGACGATCCCGGACGGCACCCTGGTATGGGCGCTCCATCAGACCCAAGGGTATGGCCGCAAAGGCAGCCCCTGGCTCTCTACCCCCGGCGAGTCCCTCACCTTCACCTTCGTGTGGACTCCGACCCCGCCTTTGCAGCTGCTCACGCCTCGCGTGGCGGTGGCCCTGTATGAGACCGTACGGCCCTTTGTCCGAGAACGCCTCTTCCTGAAGTGGCCCAACGATCTCTGGTGCCCCACTGGCAAGCTCGCTGGCCTCTTGATCGAACTCCTCTGGCAAGGGCCCACCGCTCGGGCCTTCATAGGCATAGGCCTCAATGTCTATCAGCGGCACTTCCCACCCACCTTACGCGCCGTTAGCTTAGCCCAGATAGGAGAACCTCCGCCTTCGCTTCAGACCTTGCTTGACCGCTTCCTCGAGATTTTCCCGGCCTGGCACGCCGCTTCACCGCCCGAAGTGGTAAGGGCCTTTCTGGAGCGCCTTGAGCGAAAAGGTCAGTTCAAAGCCGGCTGGTCTACCTGGACCGGTGAAATCGTAGGATGGGACCTGGAGAGAGGCCTTCGCCTAAAGACGCCTGACGGGCTCGTACACGTGGCTCCCGGCCACCTCGAAGTCGTATGGCCCTCGTGATCGAACTGGGCAACAGTCGCACTAAGATGGCCCGTTTCCCCGCCGAAGCCCCCCCCACCGTCGTAACCCTGAAAAGCCCACCTGAGCTGGAAAAGTGGGCCGGAGAACAGATAGTATTTCTGGACACCCGGAGCGATCCGGTCTGGCGCGCCGCTCTGGCCCGCCTTGGCGCGCAGGAGCTGAGAACCGCCCAAGGGCTACCTTTCCGTACCGCCTACAGTACTCGTCTGGGCCCCGACCGAGCAGCCCAGCTCGTCGCCGCCTGGCAGGCAAAAAGCTTTCCCGCGCTGGTCATCAGCCTGGGCACAGCCTGCGTGCTCGACTACTTAGACAAAGACGGCGTGCATCGGGGCGGGATCATCGCCCCAGGCCTGCACTTGCGCCTGTGGGCCCTCCACCACCGAACAGGACGCTTGCCCCTTGTGGCCCCTATTGAGAATCCTCCCCTCTTAGGGCAGGACACCCCCGAAGCGCTCCAGTCCGCTGCCCTCTACGGCCTGGCATGGGAACTGCAAGGATGGATTCGCCAGCTGAACCCTCAAACCCTATGGCTCACCGGAGGCGAAGCCGAAAAAATCCGCCCTTACCTGCCGTCAGGCAGTATCTTTGCGCCCGACCTTACTCTCACGGGCGCGTGGCTCTGGTGGCAATTCCTTCAAGGCCGGCGATTAGCCTGCTTATAAGCGCGTTGGCTGCCCAGGTGGCTTACAATCCCTATAGCGGCTATGGGGTGGGCTTGCCGGCTTTGCCGGCCAGTGGGGCCGGTTTAGGTACAGGGCGGCTCAGCGTAGCAGGCCTGCAGGTGCCCTTGCCTGAGCAGCCTGCCCACAGTGCCCACCTCACCGCTATGCAAGCCGACTTTAGCGGGTATGGCCGCTCAGCTCACCTCCAAAGCCCCACCCAAAAGGGCCGATTCGGAACCGGCGGCCTCCAAAATCTTCAGCTAAGCTTTGCCCGGGGGAAAGGTTGGGGGTTTTCCTTTGGTCTGGCCCCCCAGGCCCTACAGGGTTACCAGGGGCGTCTTACCCTCCAAGGTCCTCTCCCACTCCAGTACCAGGACAAAACAGAAGGCCTGCTCTCCTTAGCTTACATCCAGACCGCCCTCCGCTGGAGGCATGTAGCTTTGGGGTATCAGTTGGGCTATCTCTGGGGCACCTACGAGCGTCAGCAAAGCCTACAGACAACCAGTCAGGCCCTTCCAGACTACCTCATCACCCGGGCACGCTTGAATGGCCTCCAGCACCGAATAGGTCTGGCCTGGCAAGACACCTTCGGTTCTCACTTCCTGCAGATCAGTTTGGCCTACACCTTTTCCCCCAGCCTAAGCCGGGAGTTGAGCTACACTTTCCAGAAAAACTTCTCTTACAGCCATATTCTGGTGGACACGCTGGCCCTTTCGCAGGAGCGGTGGACACAGGGGGCACAGTGGCGTGGGGGACTTTTTTGGCAGGGCGCTTCCTGGCAGGCCGGCTTGGAAGGAGGCTACCAAGCAAGCCCCTCTGCGTGGGGGGGCCACGGTCTCGTGCCAGCCAGCGGACGACCCAGCTGGGATATCCGAGGCGGGCTAAGCTGGGCACCTGACCCCCGCAGCGCCACTTTCTACAAGCGTTTTCGCTACCAACTTGGAGGCTTCGTGGCGGCCCCCCCTTATGCGCCTCTCCGCTGGTACGGCCTCACAGCCGGACTCGGCTGGCAACTCCCTCGTTCACCTCACCTCCTCTTCTTGGCGCTCGAACGGGGCTGGCTCCCAACCCCCATCCTCCAAGAAAGCTACTGGCAGGTTTCCCTCGCTGTGGTCTTTCGCGAACTGTGGTTCGTGCCCCCCCGCCTTGACTAAACAACTATTCCTCACCCTGCACGTACGACCTTCCACCCCAACCGAACCTATGCACTTTTATGTCGTTTTCTTACCTTGTTCAGGGTATGCGAACCCTCGCACTCGTCCTCGGACTGGGTGCCCTGAGCACCCTGGGGGCGCAAGGGGAAGCCCAGAAGAAAGACCAGCAGTCAGTAGCAGAAAAACTTCCTTCTACCTGGACACAACTCACAGACGGGCGCGGGTTTTCTATTTTGCACTGGGCAGAAACGCTTCCTTGGCCGGAAGGGACGACTCAACTCCTCTTTACCCTCCGCCGCACAGACACTCTAACCACGGTGGTAACGGTGACCCCCTCCCCGCTCCGCCTGGTAAAGCCCCCTTGTGAACGCCCCGCTAAAGTGGTGTGCTATGACGGAGAAAATATTGCATGGGAACACCCCTGCTGCGCAGGCCCCATCAGTGACTGTGGGCTGTGGGTAGACTTCTGCCTGGAGGAAGGAAGATGTCCTCAAACCGTCTGTTTCGCACGGCTTTACTGGTCTCTCTCCGGACCAGCTACCGCTACCCCCGCCAGCGAGGCTACCCGCCGCTTCCTTTCCGCCGCACAAGCCCTTCCTCTGGCACCCTATGAATATCTTTCTATCGTCTGGAAAGCCAGCTCGGCCAGCCAACTGATAGTAGATACAGTACGACTTGTCCTCCGGCCCACTCCAGAGAACTTTTCAGCCCTTCATTCTATGCCTCTCCATGTAGGAGTTGGCATCCATTTTCTTGGAAGAGGCCCAAGGATACCCCGGGCTCTGCAGCAGAACTCAGCTTATCTGCAAGCGACTCTACCCAAAGACGGGTGTACCGGGAAAGAAGAGTGCCTCCAGTGGCTGCCTACCTCTAACACCCCTTACAGTTACCTCTTTATGGCGACCCGGATGCGTCCTCGCCCACCCCACCAGCCCATAGCGAAAGCCTCATTCAGGCCTTTTCCTGGAAAAGTAGTTACGAGCCCTGACGGCACCCTTTCGGTAGAGCTTCCCTGGACAGGACCTTGGACTCTTCGAGTGTGGGACCTGCAGGGACGTCTAATAGAAACCCTAACTGCGCAAGGACCTTCTGTACAGCTTACCCGACCTCTTGCACCCGGTGACTATCGCCTCCAGCTCCTCTCCCCTGCTGGTGAAGTGCACCACCACACCTTCGTCCTGAGTGCTTATCCCTAAAAAAGCCTTCCTCCTCTCAAACCGCCCCCAAGGGCCCTCAATCCTCCTCCTTGCCTCCCGGCAAGGAGTTTTTCTTACCTCCAGCTCCTGGCCCCCTCCGGTAAAAAATACTTGCGTACGGTGGCTTTCCCTATCGCCACATGAAAGCAGGGGGATTTGAGTAGTTTGTCGTACCTTTGTGCGCAATATGCGAACCCTTGCACTTGTCCTCGGACTGGGTGCCCTGAGCACCCTGGGGGCGCAAGGGGAAGCCCAGAAGCAGCAGCAAAGCGTGAAGCCGGCAATCCAGCCACAGCCTTTTTCCTGGACCCAGGTAGGCACATGGAGAAAACTTTCTTTCCTGAAATGGCTCGAAACGATCCCGGGTCTGCCCCCCTATGTGGAGCTGCGCCTACGTGAGCAAAATGGCTTTACTGTGCTCACAATCGGGCCGGCAGCTCCCCCTTCCGCTACTAAGCTAAACTGCAAACCTAACGAAAAACCCGTCCAGGTATTCTGCTCTTCCCCAGATGTGCCCCCTCAGCCGATAGGAGAGTGCTGTATGGACCAAAACGGCCGCGGATGTGAGGAACTTCTTAGGAAATGCATCATAGAGATGGGAGGCTGCGCTAACCTGTGCCCGCTAAGATTGGTCTTACCAGTAGGCTCCTCGGCTCTGAGTCAGCTGGAAGCCTCCTACTACCCACGCAGGCTCCTTGCGGCTATCCAAACCTTGCCCCTACAGCCCCTTGAAGATATACACATCACTTTCCACCTTACGCCTTCAGGCTACGTACAGACAGACAGCGTAGCGCTGTGGCTTCTACCCCAGACAGAGCAGAAACCACGCCCGGCCTCTTGGCGAGTGCATGTAGGGTATTATTTCCCCCGCCCTCCCCGCAATCAAAGGGAGTTTTTTGAGCTCCGCAAAAAAGGGCCGCAAACCTGCAACACCTGGAGCGAATGTGAGAATTGGACCCCCATACCTGGCTACACTTTCTCCCTGATAGCTTTTTACTGGCCAGAGGAGGAAGCTCCCTCAGGTGCGCGGCCACACTCCTGCGGTCCCCAGCAGGAAAAAGAACCCCACATCGCCGTCTCTCCTGCGGGTGAGTTGAGCTTGGATCTGCCTGAGTGGGGGATGTGGCACCTCCAGGTCTGGGATATACACGGTCAGCTCCGCCAATCCCTCCCCGTAGAGGGCTCCCAGGCCTCGCTACCCCTGACCTTGCCAGCGGGGGTGTATCACCTCCAGCTCCTGGCCCCCTCCGGTAAAAAATACTTGCGTACGGTGGCTTTCCCTACCGCCCCATGAAAGTAGGGGGATTTGCGTGGTTTGTCTTACCTTTGTGCGCAATATGCGAACCCTCGCACTCGTCCTCGGACTGGGTGCCCTGAGCACCCTGGGGGCGCAAGGGGAAGCCCAGAAGCAGCAGCAAAGCGTGAAGCCGGCAATCCAGCCACAGCCTACGGGCAAGCCGGCGCCAGCCGCTCAGCCCGCCCAACCAGCCAAACCTGCTGAGCATCCTCAGCATCACGCTAAACCGGCCGAACACCCTCACCACGGGCAGGCCAAACCCGAAGGCAAACCGGCTCCAGCCGCACACCCCCCCAAACCCGCTCCAGCTCCCCAACACGGGCAAGCTAAGCCCGAAGACAAACCGGCCCCCCCAGCCACCCAGCCCGCTAAGCCGGCTCAACCGGCCCAACCGGCTCAGCCCGCTAAACCGAAACAGTAAGGCCCTTTTAGCCAGGCTTCACCCTTCCTCGCACCTCAAGTGCGGGGATTTTTTTTGAAGCAAAAAGAAAAAGGCGGAGCCCTAACCCGGATCCGGCCTTTTTTCTTTACGCCCTTAGATTACAGGTGGAGGAGCTGAACTCGGGCCACTTGCCCTTAGGCTTCCACTTCGAGGAGGTAAAGGCCCTGGGGCAAGTTTACAAGCTCGATTTCCCCCTGCCCCAAGGAAGGTGCGCTCTCGCGAGAGTCGCCCCTCCATGGTGTAGAGGCGAGCATAAGCCAAGCCGCAAGACCCCGGCACCTCCACCCATACCCACTACCCAGCCAGTTTCAGGCCGCCCCACACAAGACCGCTCCCTCAAACGGCCCGCAAGATTTACGCGCTCCGGTCCCCTCCAGCCGACACACTAGCTGCTGAGCCCTTGAGGTCTACGCTTTATCTTTTTCTCCGCCTGCCCCCCCTTTCCTCTTCAAAAAAGAGGGAAGGAGCATCCAACGTAACTTTACAGGGATTGGCCCTATGAAAAACGTAGACTCGCAGGTCGTCGCGGATTTTGGGCGGGAATGGCAGCGCTTCAACCAACAGTCTGCTTCACCAGAGGAACTTCAAGCTCTCTTCGGGGCTTACTTCAAGGTCTTTCCTTGGGAAGCGTTACCTGCTGGGGCGGAAGGAGCCGATATTGGCTGCGGCAGTGCTCGATGGGCTCGGTTCGTTGCCCCTCGGGTGGGTCGCCTGCATTGCATAGACCCCAGCCCCACCGCGCTGGAAGTGGCCCGCCAGAACCTTGCCCCTTACCCCAATATAAACCTTATTTTAGGGAGCGCCGGTGATCTGCCCTTTCCCGATAACTCGTTAGATTTTGCTTATAGCTTAGGTGTGCTCCACCACGTACCCGATACGGCTGGTGCACTACGTGAAATAGCCCGTGTGCTCAAGCCAGGAGCCCCCTTCTTGGTATACCTGTACTATGCTTTTGACAATCGCCCCTTTTGGTTTCGGCGCCTATGGCAAATCACAGACCTGCTCAGGCGAGGCATCGCTCAACTCCCCTATCCCCTCAAGCACCTTATTGCCGAAGGGTTAGCCCTGCTGGTGTACTGGCCTTTGGCCCGGACCGCCCACCTCTTAGAGAAGATAGACAAGCTTCCGCCCCATTTTCCCTTGGCACAATACCGACACCGCTCCTTCTACATCATGCGGAATGATGCCTTAGATCGGTTTGGCACCCGCTTAGAAAAGCGATATACCCGACAGCAAATCCAAACCCTGCTCCAAGAGGCCGGCTTCACCCACATTCGTTTCTCAGAAGAGGAACCCTTTTGGTGTGCGGTAGCGCACAAAAGCCCTGCTCCTTCCCCTCTCTCAGAGCCCTATGCCAAGCCTTGACGCCTTGCTTGAGCTACTTTAGCCGGCAGTCTTTATCTGAGAGCTTACCAGGCATACTTCACGATACATAAAAAAACCTACGCCGCCAGGGTTCTGGCGGCGTAGGGAATAGCGACCCAGCTCCCCCTCACAAGTGGATAAGCCGAACCCGCACGCGGGCCCCCCCAGCTTCCACCTCGAGCAGATAGAGTCCCTTAGGCAGCTTACTCAAGTCTATTTCTACCTCTCCTAAAAAAGGCTTTTCCTGAAGCTGCCGTCCCTCCATCGTGTAGAGGCGAGCGTAGGCTAAGCCGTATGACGCCGGCACTTCTACCCACACCAACTCGGAAGCCGGATTCGGGCCATACCGCATAGGTAGGGTGCCGGCCGCCTGCAGCGAAGCGCCACCGCCTCCACCACCTCCCGTAGTATCAGTACAGCTCGTCTTCCGCACCTGGAAAAAGTCAGCGTTATTTCGAGGGAGGAGTTTGACAAAGTTCCACTGGTAAGTGAGAATGCCCTGTAAGCTATCCAGTTCTGTGCTGTCAGCTACTACACATAGGGGAATAGTCGGATTGATGACCCCATCTACTACCGCCCAGGTGGAGTCGTTCACGTACGAGACGTTGAGGGAAGAGAAGATGTTTATGGTCTGGCGGCCGGCCAGCACGCGTATGCCCCGCAAGGGATCAGCCGGGTCCATCCCCACCCGGTAGTCTCCCGCATGCTGAGACTGTGTCGAGACCTTAGGTTGAACTACCCTGAGCACCTGGGTGGGATTATCGTGGCGGAAGCGAATAAGCATGCTCTCATAAGGCTCGGTCGCTGCATACTGCGTATCGCCGTAGACTACACTCAAGGGGAGCACCGCCGGCTGGATCGGCGCCGAAGCCGCTCCCACGCGGGTAACGGTCGCATTCGTCAGGCGCGTCAAGCCAAAGTACTCATTCACTGTGGCGTTGGTGATGACCACAGAATCGCCTATCTGCAGATTAGGCATTTGACTGGCCGTAACTACCCATATCCCCGCCCAATCTGGCGCGCCCGGCTGCTGGACGTGAAGGTACCCCAGATCGTTTTCCGAGGCAGTGACCACCCCCGGCACATTCGTCACAGAAAGCCCCGCATACCCAGAACCTAAGTAATCCCGCCGCGCAGAGGGGTTATACGCATACAGCACCGACGGTATCACATACTGAATGTCCGTAATACGACAGCCTTGGTCGTTGACTCGGTAACTCTGCGGCTCAAACCGAGGAAATTGCACCTGGTCCCCACTCTGGTCCTGCGCCACCACATAGTAGTGTACATACGTCCCTTCAGACTGCGCCGGAATCGTAGCACTGTAGGTCGAACCGCTTGCCGTCATGGGCACCGCTGTATACGTGGTGCTACTGCCAGTAGCCCAGTATAGGGTTACCCCTGTAATCGGGTCGGTGGGAGTGCCACTGGTCACTTCTACGCTCACTTGCACAGACTCAGTAGATTTAGGGCAAACAGGCGTGCGCGTAAGGTTACGCACATTGGGCACCGGGTTGCCCACATACATGAGGCTATCATGCCACGGACAAATCTCGTACATAGGCGTACCCGTCGAGGGCCAGAAATGCAAGACGAGCCCCTTGACTGAGTCCAGCCGAGTGCCGACCGGATAACTGTTGGTAAGCCCTGTGAACTCCCCAAAAATCACAATCTGATACCCATTGGCATCGGTAACGGTGATACGGAGAGGATTCGTAGCCACACTTTGGACGGTGAGGCCCTCCAACTTGACGAAGCTGCCTTGCCAAGGGTCCCCCGACTGAAGGTTGTGAGAGCCGTTAGAGAAGTTGAGGTCGGCTACCGTGATGGAAGCTGGCCGCGCCAAAGGGACGCCCACCGCTAAAATAGTAGGAGCTACCGTGGTGTCCACCAGGAGCTGTATCTCCCCCTGAAAATAACTTACCGTGCCTGTAAGCTCCACATACTGGCCCTGCTGCAGGGCGGTAAAGCCCGGAGGCATATCCGTGGTGTTTTGTCGCCGAATCTGAAGGCCGGTTCGGGGACCGGTCTGGGCACTGTCCTGCAGCCAGATGCTACACCGTTTGCTGTTAGGCCCGCCGCTGACTCCATAATGACGGTGCCAATCGCACTCCGTGACCACTACGCCACGCACCCGCACGCGCTGCCCATGCAGGACTGAGGTGTCGTTTCCCGCAGCGAGATTGACAGGCGTCTGAATTTCTGCGATGGTTTTGAGGGGCGGCGTCTGCGCCAAAAGCCACCCCAAAGCAAGCCATCCTATCCACTGTGTACGCATACGCTATCGAATGATGACAAATTTGCCGGTTCGGGTCTGGCCTGTCTCCAGGTCCTTGACCGCAAAAACGTACAAGCCGCGGGCAATGATTTGCCCGTGGCGAGAAAGTAAGTTCCATCCATGTTCTCCCCCGCTCCAGGTGAGCTTAGCGGGGTCGCTATAGGTAGCAAACCACCGGCTATCCCGAACCTGAGCCTCGGGTTGATCCTCGTGATGCTCAAATCGGTATACCAGATCGCCCGCTACCGTATAGATAGAGACCTCACAATGGGGAGGCAAGTTGGCAAACATGAGCCGTTTGTCCTCTTGAGCGGGGGAGGGTCCTTCCCAGGCGGCCCGTTCGTAGTAGGGGTTAGGGTAGACGTAAGGGTCGCCGTAGGTGAAGCCTCGGTTCGGGGGAGCGCCCGCAAAAACCCGCCTGAGCCCCGCTTCTCGGCTACTTTCCAAAGGCTCCAGATTGCGAGTCGGGTCCCCTTCATCAAAGGTAGTGAGGGCGATGCCATACTGCCACCCGTTCGTCACCCCTACAAACTCGTACATATACACATAAGGGGTGGGGTCCCCTGGGAAGTAGCGGGGTTGGGATAGGCGTATCGCCCCAAACCCATTGTCATAGCCCAGTCCATTGCCCGGACGGTCGAACTGGGCCACCAGCTTGAGCGAAGCGAGGACATCTACCACCTCCCGCACATCAAAGCCCACCGTAGTCTTGTAGAGGCGGTACCCCTCAAAGTCTTTTTTCCGGCTGATGGGGTCTATCCCTTCTTCGGCTGAAGCGTCCCAATACAGACGAATGCGGTGGGGTTCGATCTCATAGCGCATGCGCGGAACCGGCGGCGGGCTGGGCAGCAGAAATCGGTCCAGACGTCCATTGCCGTTGAGGTCCTCACCTGGGTCAAGCTGACCATTGAAGTTCTGGTCCTCACCATTGTAGGCAGCCTGCGCCCACTGGGCATTCCGAATCAGCTCTTCCTTCTGCAGGGGCGTATCGGCGGAGTTGGGGTTGCCGTCGGACACCTTGCGGGCAAAGACAAAAGTGAAAGCCACCTTCAGGCTATCCCCAGGCTGCACCCCCACATAAGGACCGGCCGAAACGAGTATCGATCGGTTGCCCGGTGCACGCAGGGCCGGCACCACTAAGGTCGCCCAGTCGGGTCGGCTGGTGAGGGATTGGCTTAGCTTGAGCCACCGATCAGCATCGTTCTGCGGGCTGCGAAACTGCCCCGTATAGTCCCGGAAAGTCCAGCTCTGGAAGTTCACCCGGAAGCCAGAGGGAGGGACAGGCTGACGCGCCGGATGGTAAAACTCCCCCTTGTACTCGCTGCCCAAAAACTTGAGCCCAAAATAGGTATCGGTGAACCCCACATCCCCCGCCGCATCAAACTCGTAGGCTAAGAAGAGGGTATCCAGGTATCCGTTGCCGCCTTTGTTGTAGAACTGGGTGCCGCCCGACCCCGCCGGCGTGATCGCCGTATTCCGAATAACCGGATCCACCCAATACCCCACATACACCGTATCCCAGGGGTCTGGACTGCTGTTGCGCAAGGTGAAGGTATACACCAAAAAGAAGTTAGCAAAAGAGTAGTTCCAGTTATACGCCTCAAAGTGTACGTCCACGCCAGCTGGGCCATTTTCCAGGTTCTGTATCGGAATCTGAGTACCTGGCACTACGGTATAGCGATCGGTAAAATCCGCCACCAAGTCTTGGTGCGAGACGGCTTCGGGCCGGTAGGTAGGCTGATCAGGCAGGCTGCTACGCTCCACCAGGTCCGCGCCCACTTCGGCGCTAAACTCAAAGCCCGCTTTACCCGTGGTATAGCCAGTCGGATCGTCCACCGCACCGGTCGATACGATTATCGTACTCCCTTTTTTGACGCCTACCCACAGCCCTCCCTCGAACACATGCTCAATACTGGAGCCCTTAGGAAACTCCGCTGAACGAAACCCTTGCACAAGATAGCTGCCTTTGAAGCTGTTGCCTATCTGCCCGAGGTTATTGACCGTGATCCGAAAGTTGCCCACGGCGGCCTGCTTCTCCACGAAACTGGCTTGCCCCCACACCACCCCTATCCATAGCACCACCCAACCCATCGCTACAAAGATAGCATCCCCGAAGTGAAGGAATCGTGAAGTCCCTCTGGCTTTGGAGGAAATGTGTATTTTTGTATTTATGACTTCCAGGTGGAAACTGGCTTGCATGGGAGGCCTTCTGGCCGCCCAGAATGTCGGAATCGGGACCAGCCTGCCCGCCAGCCGCCTCACGGTTGCAGGCAACCTCTCGGTAGGCAGCGCCTACAGCGCCACCGCCGCCCCCCCAGAAGGCCTGATAGTCCAGGGCTCCACAGGCATCGGGACCCCCTCACCGGCCTACCAGCTCCATGTGGTGGGGACTGTGCGCTTCGTGGGGGACTTCGTCAATCAAGAAATCACCGGAGCCAACCTAAGCTCTCCAACCCAGCAAATCCCCTACAATGCTGTCGCTGTCCCGATCGACGGCACCACGGTCTCTATCACCATCCCAGATGGAAGCGGCCCTCCGCACAGCGGAGTGCTCATCACCGGCTTTGCTCGCGTATCGATAATACCTCCATGACAGGCAACCAGGCTCTGGCGGGCTATTTCTTGGTCCTGCGCCGGGCCGAGGACCCGGCCTTCACAGTAAACCCTACTATCCTCACCTACGGGTCAGGCATTTGTGCTCTGCGCTTCCCGAATGGACTTGGCAGCGCCACCAGCGGCTTCAACATGAGTACCTCCGTAAGTTATGTGGACCTGAACCTTTCGCCCGGCGTCACCTATTATTACCGGCTCGAGCTGTATGGAAATACCTTCAACGTGAACGGAGGCACCTTCGATATCTACGAGCGGAACCTCTCCGTCCTGCAAATCAAGCGCTGAGCGTAGCCTGCGGCGTTTGGAGGAAATGTTGTACCTTTGCCCTGCGCTGCACCCGTAGCTCAATTGGATAGAGCACCAGACTACGGATCTGGCGGTTGGGGGTTCGAATCCTCCCGGGTGCGCGAGGCAGATCGGCTTCTACCCGGCGAGAGTTAAGCTTTTCCTTCCCCCTGGGCGGCCCAGGTCACCTCTCCCACCAGGTGCGCAAGCAGCTGAATGACGCGCTCCTTGTCGTCGTCGGGGCTATTGGCCACATAAAGCACAGCCCAAACCAAGATTCGCTGGAGCTGCCGGTAGGCAGACGTGCCTTTTTTGAGGAGGCCGTTTTTACCTAAAAACGCCAGGAACAGGGCTGACCCAGTGCGCTTGTTGCCATCTTCGAAGGGGTGCCGCTTAACAATCAGGTACAGGAGGGCAGCGGCTTTCTCCGCTACCGAAGGATAAATGTCCTGACCGCCTGCACTCTGAAACGGCGCCAAAAGAAGGCTTTCGACCAGGCCTGGCTCACGAGGCACACCAAAAGTAGCGAGCCCATCCTGCGCCCTGAGCTGTCGGATAATTTCCCAGGTTTCCTCTGGAGTGAGGGGCTCCCCTCGAGGAAGCTGCCCCTGTCTCAGCGGAATAGTCCCCTGATCAAAAGCTTTGAGCAAAGCATACAGGGGTTCAGCCTCAAGGACGAGAGCCAGGAGCTCTTCCAGGCTCGTGGTGTTCGGATTATTCTTCATGGGGCCAAGATACAAAAAGTCCTATCAGGGTAAGTTTCGACGCGCCCAGCGGCGACTGGCAAAACCGACATTCAGCCCTACCTGGAAGGGAAAGAAAGGTTTTTGGCGGCCCCCAAGTAGCTCGAAGAGCACATACGGTTCCACACACCCCCCGTACGCCTGCCGGAAGAGGTGCTGGTAACCTATCGTGAGGCCCGCTCCCGCTGCCCAGAAGGGTTTTTCACTTCGGGCGCCAATACCGGCCATGACCCAGTGTAGGCCTGCCCACAAGCCGTGGGGGGCATAGGTCGGCTGCAAAAAGTAATACCGGCCCCCTACTCGCAGGCCCCCTCCCCGTTCGGGCCAACGACGGTAATAAGTGCCTACAAGGATGAACGTGAGCCCTTCCCAGCGGTGCCGTTCCACCGAGGCGATGAAAGGTGGCGCCCACCGGAAAAGGCGATATTCCCCTGCCAGGCGATACTCCCGCCAGAGAGGCCCCAGCACATCCGCTTTGAGCACGTACCGCGCCGGGAGCTGCCCCCACACGAGGAGTGCGCTACTCCAGGCCCACAGCCCCCACCTCCCCATCAATGAACGGCCGAATCGTCCCGTAGGCGTAAAGCCCCGTCTGGTTGGTCTGGTCGAGAAGGGGATTGATTTCCGTCACCTCGACAAAGCGGGTTTGGGGCCACAGCAGCACTTCCGCGAGGAAAGCCCGCGTATGCGCAATGCTCAAGCCTCCTACCGCGGGAGAGGTAGCGCCTTTGGCGAAGCTCGGATCCCACACATCTACGTCAAAGCTCACATACAAGGCGTCGCAGCGTTGCGCCAGAGCCCGAGCCGCCTGTAAAGCCGCTTCTATCCCTTGCTGGTGCAGGTCCTGCGCCGTGAAGCATGCTATCCCATGCGCCTGGACAAGCTCCATTTCGGGGGGTTCATAGCTGCGCACCCCCACAAACAGCAGGTCCGCCGGCGACAGAACGGGTTCTACTTGGGCCTGCCACAGATCCCACGTAGCCTGTGGTAGAGGATGGTAGCGATGGGTATTGAGGCCGGTCGCTAAGGCCAGCGGCATGCCATGCAGGTTGCCGGAAGGAGACGTGGCCGGATTATGCAAGTCTATGTGCGCGTCTATCCAGAGGACCCCCAGCTTGCCTACCCGACGGGCTAAGCGAGGCAAGATCACCCCCGCCCAGCTATGGTCCCCCGTCAGAAAAAGGGTCTTCTCCTCCAGCGGGAGCGCCTCCACCGCCTGGCGAACTTGCTCGGCAAAAGGCACCCACCATTCCAGACGATGGGCATAGGCGTGCTGACCTGTACCCAGCCAGGCCTCCAGCCAGTTGGGAGGAACCAAAGCATGATGCTTCGCGGCTATCCAAGCCAGGTGCTTGTAGTGTAGCGCCCACTGGTACCAACCCGCCACACCCGCCGCCCCCCCCAACTGTCCCGCCCCCCAATCACAGAGAATAGCCAGTACCTGCAATCCCATGAAGATTTTGCTCCATCTTTGCCCTGTGCAAAGTTACGCAGAGTTTCTCGACCTAAGCGTGGACTTCCCCCAAGAAGGCTTCGAGGTGATCGAAGATGAGCTCCACTTCCATGGCATCAACCTCATCGAACTGGTAGAGACGTATGGCACACCCCTACGCCTAACTTACTTGCCCATCATCGGAAAAAAAATACAACAAGCTCGCCTCTACTTCCAAGAAGCTTTCCTGAAAAACGATTATGGAGGGCAGTATATTTACGCCTACTGCACTAAAAGCTCCCACTTTCGCCATATCCTCGAAGAAGTTCTTCGCCATCAAGTTCAGATAGAAACCTCTTCAGCTTTTGACATGGAGATTGTAGAAGCCTTGGAAAAAAAGGGGCTTATCTCTAAGAAGGAGACCATGATCATTTGCAATGGATACAAGACGCCCACTTATGCCCAGCGCATCGTAGACCTCTTGCACGATGGATTTGAGAACCTGATACCGGTGCTCGACACCCGCCGAGAAATCAACTTCTACGCCAGTGAGCTGGAAGTACCGGCCAAGCTGGGGATCCGCGTCTCGATTGAAGAGCGTCCAGACTTCCCTGTCTATACCAGCCGGCTGGGTATCCGAGCCGACGACGTGATAGACCTCTACCATGAAAAGATCCGCCCAAACCCCCACTTCGAGCTGGTGATGCTGCACTTTTTCATCAGCTCCGGCATCCGAGATACGCCCTACTACTGGAACGAGCTGGACAAAATGATCCGTCTGTACTGCGAGCTCAAAAAAGAAGCCCCTACCCTCCGTTACTTCAACATTGGCGGGGGGATGCCCTTCCGCAACTCACTGGACTTCGAGTTTGACTACCCCTACGTGATCGGCGAAATCGTACGCCGCCTCAAAACCGCTTGCACCCAATACGGCGTAGAAGAACCCGACATCGTTTCTGAGTTTGGCAGTTACACCGTTGCCGAGTCCGGCGCCGTCCTCTTCAAAGTGCTCGAACGAAAAAGACAAAACGACCGCGAAAGTTGGCTAATCCTGGACGGCAGCCTCATGACCATCTTGCCAGACATTTGGGCCTTAGGGCAAAAATACATCATCTTGCCTCTCAATAACTGGAGCGCTGAATACGAACGAGTGATCTTAGGCGGCATAACTTGCGACGAACTCGACTTCTACCATACCGATGCCCACACCAACGTGCTTTTCCTACCCAAAACCCGAAAGGAAATGTATATTGGCTTTTTCCACACCGGCGCCTACCAAGAATCGCTAAGCGGCGTAGGCGGTATCCACCATTGTCTGATTCCCACCCCCCGCCATATCTTGATTCGGCGGGACCGCGATGGCCAGCCCCACTTCGAGATTCTGTACGAGGAGCAAAATAGCAAACAGGTACTCAAGATTCTGGGCTATCTATGAAGTGGCTCAAAGGGGCGCCTGTGGCGCAGAAGATTCTGGCGGAAGTAGCGGAGTATGCGCAGAGGGTTCCCCTCCGGCTGGATATCGTCTTGGTTGGCCATCACGAGCCCAGCCAGATTTACGTCTCGCACAAACTCCGCCAAGCAGAGAAGGTGGGGATCAAGGCAGTCTTGCATCATTTGCCTGCGCAGGCCAGCCGCACCGAGGTACTTGAACTGCTGGCACACCTCAACCACACCCCCGAAGTAACAGGGGTGATTGTTCAACTGCCGCTACCGGGTCACCTATCAGAAAACGAAATCCTGGAAGCGATCGCGCCTGAAAAAGACGCCGATGGCCTGCATCCTTACAACCTGGGGCTTTTAGCTCAAGGACGTCCCCGTTGGGCCCCTGCTACGCCCTGGGGCATCGTGGAATTGCTTCAGCATTATGGCTACACCCCCAGCGGAAAACACGTGGTGATCGTAGGACGGGGGCGGCTCGTTGGCACCCCCTTAGCGCTGCTCTTATCCCGTCCCGCTTCTTATGGCAACGCTACCGTAACCCTGTGCCACAGCCAAACCCCTGACCTCCTGGCTCACACGCGCCAAGCTGATCTGGTGGTGCTGGCCATGGGGCAGCCGGCCACTTTCCCCGCCGAAGGGATCAAGCCCGGGGCGGTGGTGATCGATGTAGGCATCCACCGAGTCGAAGGCAAGCTCGTGGGCGATGCGGCGCCTTCTGTCGCCGAAGTAGCGGGAGCCCTGACGCCGGTACCCGGGGGCGTAGGCCCTCTTACGGTGGCCTGCCTGCTGTCAAACCTGGTGCGCCTTCACCGCTCGCAGAGCCGCTCCCAGTAGCGGCGCTGCGGCGTCCACACCACCACCCAAGCCCCCCGGCCCGCCCGGGTCGTGTCCCAAAGGAAAAGATTCTCCACACCTCCATTGACCCAGCCATCGTAGAGGCGCAACCGCTCCACAAACTGTTCATCGAGAAGCCGCACTTTGATAGGCTGACTTTGCGCCACCCAAAGCCGCACTAATCCAGGCCGCGCTTCCATCCGAAAACTTAGAGGACGGGGCTTGCACCGGACCTCGACCGGTACAGATTCCAGCCGGAGAACCGGACCTTTTTCGTACACCAGCCGATAGCGGTAGAAGCGGTTGGGTTCGACGCTGGGATCGTAGTATTCCTGTCGCGCTCGCTGTCCCGTCCCCCTCGGGCAAGGAAACGTACGCAAAACCTGCCAGGGGCCTCCTCCCCCCTCTGCCCGCTGTAAAGCATACCCTTCGCATGGCTCGCGCCCTTCTACCTCCCACACCAGATGCACCGAATGCCCTTCATACGCCGCCAGCAAAGGGCCAAAACGGAGCGGCGCATACAACTGCACCTCCTTTCGGGAATCGGCCACCGTATAGCGCCAAGTGTCTCCAATCCGCACTACACCGGTGATAGGGTCCGGTTCCCAGGGCACGTACTGCCAGGCGGGGGCTGTCTCCGGCGGCAGGTAGAAGGGAATGCGTTGGCCCGTATGTGGGATATTATAGCCGGAGTCAGGCAAAAACCGGACTTGGGGGAGGGGCGCCAAGTAGAGGCCGGTGCGCAACCGGCCCAACGTATCGAGCAAAGCCACGTATGCTCCAGGCTGCCCCGCCTCCCCAAAACGAATCAGGAAGTCCGGATAGCCTTCCAAGCTCAGGTCGCCGCCTTTTTTGGCGATGCGCAGGCGCTGTCCTGGACGAAGCATTAGCTGCGGTGGTAATCGCACCGAGTATTCGCGCGTCACGAGAAGCCACTTGCCCAGCGAAATCGCAAAAGGATAGGGGTTATATAGGTCTATCTGATGATAGGCATTTTCTCGGTACAGCCCAGGAATAAAGCGAACAATCTGCGGGGCTTGTGCAAACAAAAAACCCACCGCAATCAGAAACCTCACTGCTGAGCCTCCACTAAGGTATGTAGAAGGTCAGAACGGGTGATAATATCCCATTCGCCGTGGTCGAGCTGTACCAGCAGAGCCGGCATCTCCCGGCTAAGCATCTTAGACACGATATCCACCGGTGTAGTAGGGAGTACGATAGCGGGCGATTCCACCATGTACTGCCGCACCGGATGATCTTTGGCGTGCGGATCGTCCAGGAGCACTTCGAGCAAGCGGGATTCGGTGAGAAGGCCGTGTACTTTGCCCCCTTCCAGCACAGGCAACTGGGAGATCTCGTAGCGCTGCATCAGTTCCACGGCCCGGCGCAAGGGGTCGTCCGGAGAGAGAGTGGCCAACCCCGGCGTTTTACGCACCTTCATCCGCAACACATCGCTGACGGTAAGCTCCGACGTCGACTCCAGAAACCCTTGCGACCGCATCCAAGCGTCGTTGTAGATTTTATTGAGGTAGCGGGTACCGTGGTCAGGCAGTAGCACCACCACCACCTCTCGCGGCGAAAGCTCACGGGCCACTTCAAGCGCAGCCCACACCGCCGAACCGCTCGACCAGCCTACGAAAAGCCCCTCGTAACGAGCCAGCTTGCGCGCCATGAGGGCCCCATTACGGTCCGACACCTTGATGACCCGATCAATGAGCGACAGATCCAGGTTGCCCGGCACAATATCCTCTCCAATGCCCTCTGTAAGGTAAGGATAGATTTCCTTAGGGTCGATTTGACCGGTCTCGTGCAGCTTCTGGAAAAGGGAACCATACGTGTCTACCCCAATAACCTGGATGGCAGGGTTTTGCTCTTTGAGGTATTGAGCAATGCCGCAGATGGTACCGGTCGTACCCATGCCCGCTACGAAGTGGGTGATGCGTCCTTCGGTTTGCTCCCAGATTTCTGGGCCGGTGGTCTCGTAGTGGGCTTGGCGGTTGTGCAGGTTGTCGTACTGGTTGGGGTAAAAGGCGCCAGGGATTTCCTGGGCCAAGCGCCTCGCTACACTGTAATACGAGCGGGGATCATCGGGGGGAACATGGGTAGGGGTTACGATCACTTCCGCCCCCAGAGCCCGCAGCGCATCTATCTTTTCGCGAGACTGCTTATCCGGCACGGTAAAAATGCACCGGTAGCCTTTGATTGCCGCGACGAGCGCCAAGCCCATGCCGGTATTACCGGAAGTGGCTTCTATGATCGTACCCCCCGGCCGGAGGAGACCAGCCTTTTCAGCCTCCTCCACCATCTTGAGGGCAATGCGGTCCTTTACGCTATGGCCGGGGTTGAAGTACTCTACCTTCGCCAAGAGGGTAGGGGCGACCCCCCGCGTCACAGCGTTGAGCTGGACAAGGGGAGTCCGCCCAATGAGGGAAAGGAGGTTTTTATGCCACATGCCGGAGCAAAGTTAGCGGGGCCGGACACCACTCCCGCTGGAGGAACGGATAGCCCCACCCCCCGTAGAACCGCCCGACATGCTCGGCCGCCCACCCCCAGAAGGCGAGCTGTACCCCGTTCCAGAACCAATACCCCCGCTTGAACGCGAAGGAGCGACCGTACGACGAGGGGGAGTAGGAGAGGTGCTGATCACCCCACCTCGAGGGGGAGTATAGGTAGTACGGCCTGAAGGAGCCGTATACGTGCGCGGCACGTACGTAGAAGGCCGGCTGGCCGAGGTGCTTCCCCCGCTTGCCGGGGCCCAGTAACTGCCCCAGTATGGATCGTAGTACCACCCCGGCCCGGCGTAATAGTAAGGCCATCCCCATCCGGGGGTGTACCAGCTCCTTGGGTAGCCCCATCCATAGCCCCACGAGAAGGTCCACCCGGGGGTGTACCATCCTGGTCCCCAGGCTCCCCATCCCGGACCTATCCAGGCACTACGGCCCCATCCACACCAGGGGTCCATCCACGGATCGTACCACACCCCGGTAGAGTAGCGCCGCACGCGGCAACTGTAGCAGTAGTCTTCATCGTCCCAAGAGCGTCTCGATCGGTCTGTTCGCTCGAAGTTATCGTCTCGGGCGTCCACATCCGCCGACGCAGAAGAAGCCTTCGCGGTTTGTGAGCTCAGGCGCGCACGCTCCTTGGCCGTAAGGTAGGTATCATTAGCCGAGCTGGCCGACCGGCTGCTTGAGCAGCCCCAAATCAGCAGGAGACCTACAAGCAGGCCCCCCAGTTTGTGTGCGGTTTTCATAGGCATGGTACTTTTGTGGGCCACCTCAAATATACGAAAAATATGCCTATCTCGATGCAAGACCTCAGCGAGTGGTACACTCAAGTGATCGAGCGGTCTGGCCTGGCCGAACACTCCCCCGTGCGAGGATGCATGACAATCAAACCGTATGGCTGGGCCTTATGGGAAAACATCCAGCGCCCCCTCGACGAAGCGTTTAAGGCGACGGGACACCAAAACGCCTACTTCCCGATCTTCATCCCGCTGAGTTTTTTGGCTCGGGAAGCGGCGCATGTAGAGGGCTTTGCACAAGAGTGCGCGGTCGTGACACACTATCGTATTCAGACCGATCCCACTACGCGCGTCGTGCGCCCTGACCCCGAAGCCCAGCTCGAAGAACCCCTCGTGGTGCGCCCCACCTCCGAAACCATCATCTGGAATACCTTCAAAAACTGGATACACTCCTATCGTGACCTGCCCCTGCTGATCAACCAGTGGGCAAACGTCGTGCGGTGGGAAAAAAGACCCCGCCTTTTTTTGCGTACTACGGAGTTTCTGTGGCAGGAGGGCCACACCGCGCACGCTACCGCCGAGGAAGCCCTGGCCGAAGCGCGCCAGATGCTGGAGGTGTATGCCCATTTTGTGCAAGAATACTTAGCTATCCCGGTGGTGAAGGGCCGAAAAACCCCTACGGAACGTTTCGCCGGGGCGGTGGAGACCTTCACCATCGAAACCCTTTTGCTGGACGGGAAAGCCCTCCAGGCTGGCACTTCACACTTCCTGGGCCAGAACTTCGCCAAGGCCTTCGATGTGAAGTTTCTCAATGCCCAGAATGAGCTCGAATACGTATGGGCCACTTCTTGGGGCGTCTCCACCCGGCTAATCGGGGCTTTGATTTTGTCGCATGGAGATGAAAAAGGGCTGGTCCTTCCGGCGCGCGTGGCCCCGATTCAAGTGGTGATTGTGCCGGTTTGGCGTTCTGATGCGCAGCAGGCCCAAACCACCGAAGCCGCCCACCGCCTGGCTCAGCGACTTCAAGCCAAAGGCCTGCGAGTCAAAGTAGACGACGACCCCCACCACCGCCCCGGATGGAAGTTCAACGAGTGGGAGCTGAAAGGGGTGCCTTTACGGCTCACCTTAGGCCCCAAAGACCTCGAAAACGACACCGTCGAAGTGAGCTGGCGCCACACCGGCCAGAAAGCTACCTACCCCCAGGCGACAGTGGTAGAGGAGATCGCCACCTGGCTCGAGCAAATGCAGCGGGAGCTTTTTACCCGAGCGCAGGAACGCATCCAACGCCAGACTCATCGGGTAGATAGCTACGCCGACATGAAGGCGATTTTGGAAAAAGAACGCGGCTTCATTTTAGCGCACTGGGACGGCACCGCCGAAACTGAACTGGCCATCAAAGAAGAGACCGGCGCTACGATTCGGTGCATTCCCTTAGAGGGGGAAAAAGAAACCGGCCGGTGCATTTATACCGGCCGGCCTTCTGAAGGGCGCGTGCTCTTTGCGATCGCCTACTGAGCCGCAAACCGAAGGAAAAGGAACTGACCTTCCTCTGTCTGCGCCCGAAGCCCATACACCCCCGGCGAGAGCACAGGCAAAGCCAAGGACGTGCCCGCCCCCAGCTCACCCTCGCTTTCGTACACCCTTTGCCCCATGGCATTGAAAAGCTGTAAGCGAGTCAAGCGTAGAGGAGGTTCTATGGAGAGGAGGTAGGCCCCGGGCCCTACGTGCATAAGCCGAAGGGCTCCTTCTGCCGGGGCCAGCAGGGCCGAAGTACCGCTTCCAAAACGAGCTATATAGGCGAGGGCATTGCCCGATCCGTCGGTGGTAAAGCCGCCCCCCGCATAAAGGGTGCCATTATACCAGGCGAGGGTGTTGACTATCGTAGGCCCCAAACCACTCCCTAAAGCACTCCAGGTGCCGGTAGAAGAGAGGGCCGCAACTCGATTAACGGTCTGACCGCCGGCCTGGGTGAAACTACCGGCTATATACAAAGCCGTAGGCGTACCCAACAGGGCCCGCACACTCCCTGAGGTAGGCGCACCCGCTACACTGTAAGCCTGGCTTCCATCAAAGCGGACCAACTTACCGGTAGCGTTCCCAAAAGACGTAAAATCCCCGCCCAAATACAAGCTATTCTGCCAGACGGCCGCACACCAGATGTTGTTATCGGGGCCCTGCCCCGGCGCATAAGCCGGCAAAATCTTTTGCTGGGCCTTATCCCAGATGGCTATGTAAGCTTTATCCGTCTCATTGTAGTACGCTGCGGTAAAGTTACCGACAAGGTAGAGTTTGTTTTGGAACTCAATAAAGGCCCTTGGAGAGCCTCCTACCAGGAGATAAGACGGATTAGAGGGGTCTGGTGCCAGCCACTGCGAGCCGTTCCAACGAGCGAAGAACGCGTAATACAAGGGGGAGCCCCCCGCTACATTCACCTGAGTAAAGTTTCCTCCCACCAGGAGTTCGCCATCGTAGACGGCCAGGGCCGTTACAGGGCCGTTAACGCCGCCTCCGACAGCACTCCAGGTGCCCGTAGCCGGGTCATACGCAGCCAGGTTCTGAGCGGAGCTTGTGCCTATGCCACTGAAATCCCCTCCAACAATGAGTTTCCCCCCATATTCGACCATAGCGTAAATCTGCCCATTTCCTGCTGCGCCCACGCCTCCGACTTGCTGCCAGCCGTTGGCGGTGTACCGAGCTATCCCCCGGGCCTGAAGGCTTGTCCCCCCTACCGTGGTGAAACGCCCTCCTACATATAAGGCCCCCTGCCAGGGATAGAGGACTTCGACTTGACGATCGGCGCCGCCGGCGACGACCTCCCACCTCTGGGCCCACAAGCACGCAAAGCCCACCCATAGGGTTCGCACCCACCCCATAGATAGTACCCGATTAGGGCTATGTAGCGGCACCCCTCAGTGCGTACAAGCGGCCTTTTGAGCCCCTGCCTTGCAGCAACCACCTTTTTTCTTGCCGCTGGAGGTGTGTTGCACCGGCACGCCTGCACCCCCTGCCTCAGAGTGTTCTCCTTCGTGTTTATCGGAACAGGCCGGGTACTCTTCGTTAGAGACCAGGGTGTACTGAATGCCTGCCTCCTTGAGGGCAGTGTGGATGCGGCTACAACAACCCAGCTTCTTTTTGTCATAGAGGACTACCAACTGCCCCTGCTGCTCCTCGTACTTCACCGACTTTACACCGGCAAGGCTTTTCAGGGACTTTTGCGCAGCTTCCACTTGGGCTTTTTCCACTTTGAGCACCATTTTGGAAGTTTTTTTCTCGTCGTGGGCTCGGCCCACACCCGCCCATACCAAGGCGAAGACTGCGATGTGCGCTAAGGTACGCATGGCACAAAGATAAGACTTTTCCCGCAAAGGCCTTCCCAGATAAGTCCTTCTACCTTTGAGGCATGCTGGGGTGGCTCACGCTCCTGTGGCCTGTATGGGATAGTTGGGTGGCGCCGGCGGGCCGGTGGAGCGCCCAGGCCTTCCCCCTCTTGGACGCACGTCCGGCCCTCTATGTGGCGGACGGACGCCGCCTATGGCGACTCGAACGCGGCACCTGGCAAGAAAAAGCCACCTTCCCCGAAGAGGTTCGAGTGGGGCTCGCCTTAGGGGCCGACACCCTGCTCCTTGGCGGACTGAATGTACTCTACTGGTACACCCCCCAAAACACGCACCGAATCCCCCTTCTCCACGCCGGATGGGTTGATCGCCTTTGGCCCGGCCCAGGAGGTATCGCCATTCGTACGGTCCAGGGCTCTTACTGGCTGCGCTGGCAAGGCGACTCCCTGCAGCTTATTCGCCTCTCAGGGGAATGGATGGGGGCCTTCGTTCAGGGACTTCTGCTGCGGCGAGGCGATACGCTTTGGGCCTGGCCTGTGGAAAAACCCCTCCTGCGCCTGCCTCCCCGCCGCTGGCTGGAGATTTTCCCTGAGAAAAAACGCCTGTGGGGCCTCACCGAAGCCGGCGAAGTCCTCCCCTTGCCTACGGGCAACGCTGCCCAAGTTAGGGGGCGCTTTGTCTATGGACCCTACCTCGTCACCGAAAGAACGATCCTGCGCTGGCCCGAAGCCTTACCCCTGTGGACAAGTTCCTCTCCGATTTACAGCGTCGCTTACTTAGCGCAAGAGGCCCTGCTGGCTGTGATCACCCCGAGCGAATGCCACCTGCTTTACCTTGAAGCTCCGTATCGGTGGGTTCGCCGCTGGCCTCGTCCCATGACGCAGGGCACCCTTCAAGAAGGAGAGTGGGTCCTCTGGCAAGGGGAAACGGCTTTGACTGCCCAGGGCCTGAGAAAGTACCCCGCTACCCTGCTGGAAGCCGCCCTTTATCAAGGGCAGTGGGTTTGGGCTACGCCCATAGGACTGCTACGCAGCGACGGCTCTCCCTTCGCTGAATCGGGCCGATACATCCACGCCGTAGCCGCTTCAGGGTCCCGCCTGGCCTGGAGCAGCGGCACCCAGGTAGTTTTGCGCCAGGGTTCGCAAGAAGAGCGTTTCCGATTTCGGACGCCGGTCCGGCGGTTGGCCTGGCAAGGTTCACGACTCTGGGCCTGGACCCCCGAAACCCTGTATCGCTGGGAAAACGGCCGCTGGCAAGTCTTTCGCCTACCCTTCCGAGCTGAAGAAGCGTACTTCTGGCAAGGCTCATGGTACCTGCGGCTTGGCGGCCGCTGGCTAAAGTGGACGAACGGCCAACTGCAAGATACGTTGACTTGGGCCCCCTGGACCGGGCCTCCGCTTGTACTGCCTGTCGGGTGGGGACGGCCTCTCCTGACTTTCTCCCACGGAGATACCCTCTACCTGCTTACTTCGCTGGGGCAGCTCGCCTACCTTAAGAAAGGCCGCTTGCCTCGGCCTACCCTGCGCGCTACCCTCCAGGGTCCTGCCCTGAGACCTGTCGCGCCCCGACGCTTCGAGCTGCCCGCTGAACGCCCCTATATCGTACTCTTTTGGGAGGCCGATGCGCTCTTTTTGCCTAACCTCCTGAGGGTTCGGTACCAGCTGGGGCCAGACCCTGCTCAGCGCCTCGACCAGCCCAAGCTGCTCCTCTCGCTAAGCCAGCCAGGCACCGTGACTTTACGCCTGTGGGCCGAACACCCCACTTATCCCAGCTCTCCGCCCCTCGAATGGACCATCGAGGTGGTGCCCCCTTGGTACGACACGTGGGCCGCCCGCGCAGGACTGATCCTCCTGCTATTGGGGGTCGTGGTAGGCATCGCCTTCCTGCGCGAATGGAACCTGCGGGGCCTCCAACGCCAGCTCGCTGCCGAACGAGAAGCCCTCCTGAGGCAAACCCAGACCCAACAAACCCAGCTCCTGCGGGCCGAACGCATGGCTAACCTCGGCCTTATGGCCGCCCACATCGCCCACGAAATCAACACCCCCCTTGGCGTGATCCAAAGCAGCCTCCAAGAGGCCCAGGATCAACTTGCCCCTTCGAGGGGGGCCCTTCCGCTACCGGCGCAGCCGCGCCCTACCCCCGCCCAACTACGTGAACTGCGAGCCGCTTGGCAAGCGGCCTGCCCCACCCTGCCACCCGACCGCCTCCAGCAGCTGGCTCTTTTAGGCTATACCCCAGACCAGTACAAAGAGCTGGTCCCCTGGCTGGCCGACGCCCACGCCTACGAAACGCTACGCCGTACCATAGCCCTATACCAAGCCCTTACCCGCGCCCAAGAAGCCGCTCAGAAACTCCACGAGCGCGTGCAAGCTATCCGCACCTACGTACGCGGCATTGAAGAAGCGCCTGTACAGCCCGTAGACCTGGTGCAGAGTGTGCGCGCTACGTTGGCCTTTTACCAGCCTATGATGCGGCAGGTGGAGGTTCAGTTTTCGGCGCCGCCCCATTCGGTCCAGGTAGAAGCCAGTCCCGCCCGCCTCGAACAAGTCTGGGCCAACCTGATCCAAAATGCCCTCCAGGCTATGCCTGAAGGCGGCCAGCTCCGGGTCTATATCGAGGAAACCCCCTCTGAGGCCCACGTGCGCATCGAGGACACCGGCAAAGGCATTCCTGCACCGCTGCGCGAGGTAATTTTCGAGCCACTCTTCACGACCAAAGCGCCCGGGGAAGGCACAGGACTGGGGCTACCGCTGTGCCGGCAGATTGTAGAAAGTTATGGCGGCCGCTTGGAGCTCCTGCACAGTGAGCCAGGCTATACAGCTTTCCGCGTCCGCCTACCTAAAAGCCCTAAAAAATAAAAGCTGGGGTAGCTCACGCCACCCCAGCTGGGTCTGTTTCCTTGAACGGCTTTACGGACGGGCGACTTTGACAGAAAGTACGGCTCCGGCGGCGTTGGGCGTGACCGACTCAACCCGCACAATACCGTAAATGTTACCTTGCTTAAAGGCGATGAGCCGCCCTGCTGTGCATTCTGCGCGCTGATTGCCATTACCAGGAAAGTCATTCACATCGGTGCCGTTATTGTAGGCGTCTATGATGCCCTGATAGGTAATACCCTCGAAAGTTACGCCGCTGGACACCGACCGGAAGTTGGTGGTTTGAGTCGAAGGATTATCCCATTCCACCGGAGTCCCATTATAGATCGAGTCCCTCAGAATAGCGGGCGAGATGATACTGTGCCGATTCGACGTGGAGGAATAATAGTAGACAAAGAGGATTTCGCTGGGGTTCCCGTCTGCTTGAGTGCGGCTTTGCAGCGTAAGGGCACCGGAACCCACTTGATAACGCAAGTGAGTGCCTTTGCTATCCGACTGGTTGGTGTACTGTCCATTCAAGAGGGTATCGATATAACTCGGCTGCGAAGAGGCTTGAAAGGTGATCTTGAAGCTACGCGAAGCGGTCTTGTCGTTTTTGTCGCGCACGGTAAAGGTGTAGGTGTAAACCTGCCCCGCTACGCCGTTCACCTCAAAAGTCGTGTCGAACGTAAAAGTCTGCCCACTAATAGGACGATTAGTGATAATGGGCTGGTTAGCTGCGCCAGGGTTGACGGAGAAGGAGAAGTCTTTGAGGTCGGCATCATCCTTCCCGCTACCCTTTTGGAAGACGACTTTGAAGTGCACCGAGTAAGTGCCCGGCTGAAGGGTCTGATCACCGGCCACTACGCCCGGTTCATTGGGAACGACGATGCTGGGGCCGTTTTGCTCTTTTTCTTTCTTGCAGGCCACGAAAGCGGCCACACTGAGGGCTGCGAGGAGCCCTGTTCGGCTGACGATGATGGCGTATCGCATACTTGGGGCAAAGGTAGGGCAAAAAGTGTGCCAAGGACAGATTAGCTGCCAAAGTTTGGGATTCCGAAGGCGGCTTGGAAGGCGGCGAGGTATTTGGGGGCGTTGACACGCACCGAGTAGGAGGCTTCGACGGTGTGGCGTGCGGCGGCCCCCAGGCGCTGCCGCTCCTCTGGCCGTTCTATAAGCCAGGAGACCTTCTCCACCCACTCCTCCACCGTGCGAGCCCAAAGGCCGTTGACTCCCTCTTGAACCACTTGGCGGTTCATGCCGACGGGGGAGACAACCGGTGGAATCCCCAAGGCCATGTATTGGAGGGCTTTGAGGGCGCACTTGCCCCGGCTCCATTCGTCGTCGGGGAGGGGCATCAGCCCAACATCTATGGTAGAAAGGTCGGCCACTTCGGTCTCTGGGCGCCAAGGCAGGCTCTCTATGCCCAGTTCGGGGTTTTGGTAGTGCGGGGCGCCAAGGAGGCGAAAACGCACGCGGCTACCATATTTTTTGCGCAGGATAGCCAAGGCGGGTTCAACCAGACGAAAGTGGGCCAGGGTAGTGAGGCTTCCGCTCCATCCCACCACCACGGTGTCGGAAGGGGGCTTTGGGGCAGGACGATATCGGTCGGTGTCAATGGTAGTGGGGATGATTCGGACATCGCTGGCATACTGGCGGGCATATTCTGCCAGAAAGTCATTACAGACAGTGACGACTTTCGCTAAGTGCAGCAGGGTATGGAGCTTTTTGGGGTTTTTGAGCCAAGCGAAAGCGCGGTGGGCTTCTGAGACGGCGGGCAGCCATATCGCATCGTCAAAGTCAAGGAGAAGAGGTAGGCGCGAGGCCCAGAGGCGCTCGGGGAGCACCATACCTATGGGTAAAGCTTCGCGTAGGATAACCACACCTCGAGCGGCGGCCCCTCCTAACGAAGCGGCTAAGGCCGGTCCAACTTGTCGAGCCAGACCCTGCAGCCCTACCGCCACTCGGTAGGCAAGGCCACCTTGATTAGTCCAGTACAACCGCTGGTAGGCCGAGAGCGAGAGAAAAGACCACCACTTCAGGGGATAGCCCCCCTGAGTGAGGTAGTGCTCGTACTGAGAAAGTCTAAAGCGAATATTAGGGGCATAGGGGTAGGGATGGACAGAGAGCACCCACACGGGCTTCACGGTGCAAAGATGGAAGAAGCTTACCTTTGAGAAGATGCGGTGGCGAGTGCTTTTAGGGCTTGGGGTGTGGGTAGCGTGTGAGCGGCCCCGGCCGGCGTGCAACCCCCCTTGTCATCAAGGAGCGCCTTGTGTGGCGGGTGCTTGTCAGTGCCCCCTACCCTACGAAGGCATAGCCTGCGAAACCGATGCCCGAGACAAGTTTGTGGGCACCTGGGAGGGCCGTCGAGACTGTGGCAGCACGCAAGGCGGGCTGCGGTACTTCGTTTGGAAAGACTCCCTGCCCTTGCGGGTGTGGATAGCCGGCCCCTTTTGGCAGGCCGCTACAGAAACCCTGGAAGCACGCCTGTGGGAGTCTACCCGACTTCAAATACCGCTGCAGATTTTGCGCGATACCGCCCTCTCAGTCGAAGGCCAAGCCGTACAACGCTGGGATAGCCTTTTCCTCAGCTTCTCCCTACAAGGAGGAACCGGCTCTACGCTGGCTTGCAGCGGGCAGCTCAAACGGCGATAACAGGACTTGACTTTCTCCAAAAAGTCGTACCTTTGCATGCACATCGCGGGGTAGAGCAGTGGTAGCTCGTCGGGCTCATAACCCGAAGGTCGTGGGTTCGAATCCCACCCCCGCAACGCCTAAAAAGCGCGGGCCCTAAAGCCAACTGTAGGCATCTATTGGCTTACCATCTGAGGGGAAAAGCATAGCTTTGCGGCAGGTATGAAAAGGGTAAGCTTCCTACTCAGCGCGGCCCTATTTATAGGGCTTTCGGTAAGCTGCAAGAAAGACCCCTGCAAGAACGTCACCTGTCAAAACGGCGGCACCTGCGCCGACGGAAACTGCCGGTGTAACCTCCCCTGGGAGGGTTCCAGATGTGAAGTAGACGCCCGAGACAAGTTTGTAGGGGCGTGGCGAGGCACAGAGAACTGCGGCCAGCCCCAAGACGCTTCCACCACTATCGTCAAGTCCTCCGCCAGCGCCACCCGCATTGTCTTTGACCAGTATTACTTCGGGATGTACGCCGAGCTGACCAGCAGTACCAACCTCACCATCCCCACCCAGACGGTAAACATCCAAGGCACCCAAGTCACCATTAGCGGCAATGGCGTGCTCAACGGCAATACCCTCAACCTCAATATTACCTACGGAGTGGGTGGCCAAGCACAAACTTGTACCTCTACGCTCAATCGTCAATAAGCCCATCGCGGGGTAGAGCAGCGGTAGCTCGTCGGGCTCATAACCCGAAGGTCGTGGGTTCGAATCCCACCCCCGCAACGATAAAGGCTCAAGCCTCAGTAGAGAGGCAAAAAGGTGTTTCGTATCTTTGCCGCATGCAGCCCATTCGACCGAAGGTGCACGGACGCGCTCGCCTCTTCCAAAATCCCCTTCTGGAGCTGCTGACCCTTTCTTCTCCCTATGTCATCTGGGGCCTGTACATCCCTGTTGTGAGTGGGCTATTGTACTACAGTGTAGCCCGGTTAGGCCTGAGCGTGGGCGCTACGGCCGCTACCTTCGCAATAGCGCTTTTTGTCTGGACACTGGCCGAATACCTCCTCCACCGGTTTGTATTTCATTGGGTGGATGAACGGCCGTGGGTTCAACGGTTTCACTACCTGGTGCACGGCGTACACCACGAGTACCCCTCCGATCCCCATCACCTTTTTATGCCGCCGGTGCCCAGTCTGATTTTAGCCAGTTTCTTTGGCGGGCTCTTTTACCTGACGCTGGGGCGGTATGGGATTCCTTTCTTGGCCGGATTTATCGTAGGCTATCTTCTGTACTCGACGACGCACTACTTGATGCACCGAATCAAGACCCCCCCTACCCCCTGGCTAAAGAAGCTGTGGCGCCACCATCACCTACACCATTTCAAGACTCCTGACCGAGCGTTTGGCGTGTCGTCGCCGCTGTGGGACTGGGTATTTGGCACACTACCAGAAGAGAAGCGCTCTCGTAGGGCTACTTCGGCGGCAGGGTGAGTTCGTACGCATAATCGAAACTTTCGGTGGCGCCGGGTCGCAGTAGCAGCTCCCACTGGAGCAAGTAGCGGGGGTTTCCAGCCCGCCGGTCCGGTAGGGGCACCGCTTGCGCAAACCCCAGCTTGTCGGTGGAAGGCCGCCCAGTAAGAGGTTTCTCTATTCGTAGGCGCACTTCTCGAGAGGTGCCATTTTGCACCGAGAGCGTGCCCTGCACACCTACCCGGAAAGCCCCCAGCGTAGAGCGGTCTTTCTCACGGCGCGTCTCAGTCTCCTGCAAACGAAGTTGGATAGCCGGATCAGGGGCCAGCGGAAGGTACCCCGTAGTACCCGGCGGCGTGAGCGGAAGCACACTTCGCGCCACAGGCAGGCCCTCCGCATCGAGGAGTTGTACCGAGCCAGGCGGTAACGTAACCTTCTGGCTATTCAAAAGTTGGAGAGAGCGTTCGGCGCTGGCCTTAGCCGCACTTAGCTGAAAAGGTTCCAGGCTTTCCACCAAGTCGGGCAACGAAACCCGATACAACTCGGAGTATGAAAGTTCGGCCTGTAGAAAGGGCAGTCGGTTAGAAGAAGGGCTTATCTTTTGCAAGGGTAGATGCCAGGTATAAGCCGTGCCGGCTTCGGGGGTCTGGTAGACCAGAAAAAGTTCGACGGGGTCGCCCCAGAAAGGCGAAGGGGGCAGCTCAAAGGTGGTGTGCAGCAAGGCACGCGTGGGGGTGGTAATCTGGAGGAGGTGGGTAGCTTCCCAGGGGGCGAGCGTATCCCAGCCTGCCACACTTACCCTCACCAGAGGCAGCGTGGTATCGAGCCATGCAGAAAGCCTCCAGGCCGGAAAGATACCCATAAAAGGGCCTGCAGAACGGCGTATCGCTCGCACTGCAGATCGCGGAAGCACCACCTGTTCGCCCGTGGCCTTACGCAGGAAAAGGTCCGTAGCGGTGACGCTTTCAAGCAGGCCGCTGGTCTCTTCCCATTCAGACCCAGCGAGATAAACCACCACCACCGACACACCGACACTCTGCTCTACAAGCTCATTCAGGCTGGCCGGCACCGGATGACCGGGAACCTGTACGGTGTCAGGACGAAGGGTCCAGGCTTTAGGTCGGTAGTCCGCCTGAGGCAACAGAAAAGCGGGAGGTTTCAAACCTGGGACTTTGACCGTCACCTCTCCCCGTAATGCGGACACCAAGGCCTCCCGCACCCAGTAAACCCGCCCGTCGCTGTACCAGACCAGGCGAGTCAGGGGCAAGACCGTCTGCGCCCCTAAACTCCCCAGCAAAAGCCATAGCTTTGTCATACAAGGGCAAAAGTAATGTGGGGTACGGTGTGGGTCAGAAAGAGAGGGCTACAAGCCCTGGTCTATGCGCTTCCCGTGGAAAAAGGCCCTTACGAGCCGGGTATGCGGGTTCTGGTGCCGCTGGGCCGCTACAACCAGCCTGTGATAGGCTTATTGGTGGCCCTTTTGGATACGCCGCCTGCCATCCCCCATATCAAGCCTATTCTGCAGCGGTTAGACACGCAGCCGCTGTACGATGCCTTGGCGCTGGCTTTTTTGGATTGGATAGTCAAGTATTATCTGGCCACACCGGGAGATGTCGCCTATCTTGCTCTACCCGGTCGCGTAGGAGGGATTACGGATTGGGTGGCACGATGGCAAGCCGGCACAGGCCCCACGGCGCTTTCACCTAAAAAGCTCTACCAGGCTTTACGAGAAAAGCCGGAGTTCTACGTAAGGCGCACGGCTCGACAACTGCATCTGCCGCCCAAGCAGCTCTTGAAAGTGGTGCGTTCCTGGGCCCGTCAAGGGCACCTCCTCTTGGAAGCGGTGGTGCGCCAAAGTGTACGACGGCCGCCTTCGCTCATCGAAGTAGCTCCCCCTTACCGAGAAGCGGCCGCCTTCCAGGCTGCGTGGAACGAGCTGCCTCCGAAGGAAGCGGCCCTCTTCCTGCGAATCCTTCAGAGCAACTTACGAGGCGAACCCCTGGTGTATGCACACCTCCTGCGCACCGAAGGAACGTCCCTCCAGCACTTGATCAAAAAAAAGCTGGTGCGCCGCCTCCCCGCTCGCACCTACTACGAACAGCTGTATGCCCGCCCACTCCAGCCGTACACCCTCACTCCGAGTCAGGCGCGCGCTTTTAGGGCCCTTCATCAGGCACTGGAAACTAAGCCATGGAAGCCCGCTTTGCTCCATGGGGTCACCGCCAGCGGCAAGACTTTCATTTACCTGGAGCTGATGCGCCACTATTTGCGGCAGGGGCACCAAGTGCTGTATCTGCTGCCCGAAATCGCCCTCACCAAGCAAACGCTGGATCGGCTGCGCACCACCTTCGGTGAAGCCATGGCGCTCTATCATAGCGGGTTGACCGAAAGCGAACGCTTCCGCACCTGGAAAGCCGTCCGTGAAGAAGCCGTAGATGTGGTGGTCGGCACCCGATCTGCGCTGTTTTTGCCTTTTCCTCGGCTGGGGCTGGTGATCGTAGACGAAGAACACGACCCTTCCTATGGCGAAAAAGGCCGCCCGCCTCTCTATCAAGCCCGCGACGCGGCCCTCTACTACGCCTACTTGCGTCAGATTCCGGTGGTGCTGGGTTCAGCCACCCCTTCCCTCGAAACGTACAACCATGCCCGATCCGGCAAGTATCATTACGTCGCCTTGCCCGAAAAAGCCCTTCCCAGCCTGCCCCCTACCTTACATATCGTGGACATGCGCATCGAACTGCAGGAGAAACTCAGCACCGGCGTATTCTCCTCGGTACTGCGGGAACTGCTCGAAGCCTGTGTGCAAGAAGGCCACCAAGCGATTCTTTTTCGCAACCGGCGGGGCTATGCTCCCATGCTTTTATGCTCGACCTGCGGCCACCGGTGGGAATGCCCTTCCTGCGCTATTACCCTGACCTACCACAAACGCACGCACCGGCTTTTGTGCCACTACTGCGGACATAACGAAGTCGTACCGGCCCGCTGCCCTGTCTGCGGAGGAGTCCACCTTCAGTTTTCTGGCATTGGCACAGAAAGGATAGAAGAGCAGCTACAGACTTTTTTTCCACATATTCGGGTGTTAAGGCTGGATCGCGACACGGTAAGCGGACATACCCACGAACGACTCATTGCGGCTTTTGAGCGCGGCGAAGCCGACGTACTCCTGGGCACCCAGATGGTGACAAAAGGCCTGGACTTTCCTCGGGTTACGCTGGTGGGGGTATTGTATGCCGACAGCCTCTTGGGTTGGGCGGACTTCCGAGCCGAAGAGCGCGCCTACCAACTGTTGGTCCAACTCATGGGACGCGCGGGCCGTCAAGGCCTGCGTAGCCACGTCGTCATCCAAACCTTCAAACCGGAGACGCCCCTTTTCAGCCTGCTCGAAGCCCCCTATGAAACCTTCGCAGAAAAAATCCTCCCACTTCGCCGCCGGTACGGCTACCCCCCTTCTCGCCGCCTGATCGAAATCCGACTTCTTCACCGCCAGCCTCAAGCACTCGAAACCCAAGCTAACCTCTGGGCCGAAACCCTGCAGAGGCTCCAGATAGGCCAAGTGCTCGGACCGGTATACGCCGAGATACCCCGCTTGCGCGGCCACTACCAGATGCAACTGCTGCTCAAACTGCCTATCCAGCACCCTTACCTATCTGTACGCGAAACCCTCCAAAAAGCCGCCCAAGCCCATTACAGCCGGTGGGGATCCCACAGCGCCCGGGTGGTTTTCCACGTCGATCCCTGAAAACACGCAACTTTGAGGCATGCGTTTTCCCCGCCCTACTAATGAACCGGTGCTGGCTTATGCGCCCGGCTCACCCGAACGGCTCGCACTCAAGAAAGCCCTGGAAGCCGCCTATCAAACCCCCGTCGAGGTGCGCAGCTACATTGGAGGACGCTTTGTGGGGGGCGAACCGTTTTCGCTTTCGCCGCCTCACCGCAGGCACCATATCCTGGGCACGGCTTATCGAGTACAAGCTCCAGAAATCGAGGCCGCCATCGAAGCGGCGCTCCGGGCTCATCCCACTTGGAGCCAGTGGCCCTTCGAGCGGCGCGCCGAGATCTTCCTCAAGGCCGCCGACCTCCTTACCCACAAATACCGAGCCCAAGCCAACGCTGCCTGCATGATCGGCCAGTCCAAAACCGTCTTCCAATCCGAGATTGACATCATCGCTGAACTGGCTGATTTCTGGCGCTTCAATGTGCATTATGCCGACTGGCTACAAAGCTGGCAACCCACCAGCCCTCCCCTTACCCGCAATACGCTGGATTATCGCCCGCTGGAGGGGTTTGTCGTAGCGATTACGCCCTTCAACTTCGCTTCGATAGCGGGCAACCTACCCACGGCTCCCGCCCTGATGGGCAACACCGTGGTCTGGAAACCGGCTGAAACGCAGGTCTATTCCGCTCGAGTGATTTTGGAGGTATTGCTTGAAGCCGGCCTTCCTGAAGGCGTCATAAATCTGGTGATTGCGCCCGGTCCTCTCCTTGGCGAAGTGGCGCTAAGCCACCCCGCCTTCGCAGGGCTGCACTTCACGGGTTCGACCGCTACCCTAAACCGCCTCTGGGAACAGATTGGGGCCAACCTGAGCCGCTATCGCAACTACCCCCGCATCGTAGCCGAAACCGGCGGGAAAGACTTTGTGTGGGTGCATAAGAGCGCTGACCCGCAGGGAGTAGCCGTGGCTTTGGCCCGCGGCGCCTACGAATACCAGGGTCAAAAGTGCTCGGCGGCTTCTCGCGCTTACCTACCCGCCTCGCTGGCTGAGGACATCTTGAACCGGCTCCTTAGTATCATGAAGGACTTCCGCATAGGACCACCAGAGGACTTCCAAAACTTTATCACAGCCGTCATAGACAAGAAGGCCTTCGACAAAATCACTTCCTACATCGAACTGGGCAAAAATGATCCGGCTATTACGCTGCTCATGGGCGGCCAGTACGACGACTCCGAAGGTTATTTCATTCAGCCTACGCTCTTTCTGACCCAGGACCCTCACCATCGCCTAATGCAGGAAGAGATTTTCGGGCCGGTGCTCACCGTCTATGTGTACCCCGACGATCGGTGGGAAGAGAGCCTTCGCCTCGTTGAGGAGACTTCACCGTATGGACTCACTGGGGCTATCTGGGCGCAAGATCGGACGGTGATCGCCCGGGCCCTTTCGATGCTGCGCTACGCCGCCGGCAACCTCTACATCAATGACAAGCCCACCGGAGCCGTGGTAGACCAGCAGCCCTTTGGAGGGGCCCGTGCCTCCGGCACCAACGACAAAGCCGGCTCCCCTTGGAACCTCATCCGGTGGGTAAGCCCCCGAGCGATAAAAGAGAACTTCCTCCCGCCGCAGGATTATCGCTATCCTTTCATGGAGCCGGATCGATGAGGGGAAGGGGCCTGCTTAGCTAAGGTGAGGATTTTTTCGGGTCGAGCTCGGCGGAGCGCGGACCCCCGCTGCAGACGCCGCACCTCACTGCGGGAAACGGTAGCCCATCGTTCTCGAGACCAGAAGGCATGAGCTGCCGGTACAAACTCTCCCTGTGGGCGCGCAAAACGGTTCCAGGGGCAAACCGCTTGGCAAAGGTCGCAGCCGAAAAGCCATTCGCCCAGCGGGGGGGCTTCCACAGAAAGTTCCCGCGCCTCAATCGTCCAATAGGCGATACACCGGCGGGCATCTAACCGATAAGGAGAAAGAGCGCCGGTAGGGCAGGCTTCTATGCAGCGGTTGCAAGTTCCACACAGGTCTTGGTGGTAGGGGGGATCAGGCAAAAGCGGCGCCGTCGTGAGCACTCCCCCAATAAACGTATAACTGCCCAACCGACGATGCAAAAGGAGGGTATTTTTGCCGATCCAGCCCAAGCCGGCTTCGACAGCCCAAGCCTTTTCCAGGATGGGGGCCGTATCTACGAAGGGCCGGGCAGCAAAGCCTTTTCGTTCGAGGTAGTCGGCCAAAATCTGGAGGCGTCGCCACAAGTGGGTGTGGTAATCCGGCCCCCACGCATACTGGGCCAGAGGTGGGCGTGCCTGCCGAGCTTGGAAGTAGCTCTGGAGCACCAGCACGATAGATTGGGCACCTTCGAGGAAGCGGGTAGGGTCCTGGCGCAAGGGAAGGGTATCGGCCAAGTACCGCATGCCAGCCTGGTGACCGGCCTCGATCCAGGCTCGATACCGCTGGTACGCGGCATACGTAGGGGTGTGGGCATAAGCTTCGGTGAGGGGATGGGCCGCCGCTATCCCGCACGCATCAAAGCCCAGTCCACGGATCAGCGCTTTGACCGCCTCGGTGAGGGCCAGCTTCATCCAAAAAGCGAAGGACCCCGGGTTGGAACCGGCCGTTGAAAGTGCTCATACGCGCGAGGCAGGGCGCGCCGTCCCCGCGGCGTGCGCTCCAAAAAGCCTTCCATGATAAGGTAAGGCTCGTAGACTTCTTCGAGGGTTTCGGCTTCTTCGCCGATGGCGACAGCGAGGGTTTGTAGGCCGGTCGGCCCTCCCCCAAACCGCTCTATCAGGGCAAGGAGCAACTTTTTATCCAGTTCTTCCAGGCCGGCGGGGTCTATCTGTAAGGCTGCAAGAGCTTTTTCGGCAAACTCTGCGGTGATGCGGGGTTGTCCAGTAACTTGGGCAAAATCACGTATGCGTCGCAGCAGGCGATTAGCGGTGCGGGGGGTGCCTCGACTCCGGCGGGCAATAGCCCAAGCGGCATCCGATTCGAGCGCCAACCCTAAGAGCTGGGCTGAGCGCAGGACGATTTGGGCCAGTTCAGCCTGCGAGTAGTACTCGACGTGGATGGTGATGCCGAAGCGGGCCACGAGGGGAGCGGTGAGCAGCCCTAACCGCGTAGTAGCCCCCACCAGCGTAAAGGGCTTCAACCGAAGCTGCAAGGTACGCGCGTGGGGGCCCGAGTCGATCACAATATCGAGCCGGTAATCCTCCATCGCGCTATAGAGGTACTCTTCGATGGAGGGGTGTAGCCGGTGAATCTCATCGATGAAGAGGACGTCGCCGGCTTCGAGTTGGGTCAGCAGGCCCGCCAGATCAGCGGGGCGTTGCAAGGCGGGGCCGCTTGTGGCGTGCAGACGAGTGCCCATTTCGTGGGCGATGATGTGGGCCAAGGTGGTTTTACCCAGCCCCGGCGGCCCATAGAAAAGGGTATGGTCCAGCGGCTCCCCCCGCTCCCGCGCCGCCTGCAGGAAAATACGAAGGTTTCCCAAAAAAGGCCGTTCTCCCACAAACTCCGACAGCGTACGCGGCCGAAGAGCTTTCTCTTCCGGGTCTAAGGGAAGCCCTTTCATGGGGAAAGCTCCTTCACCAGATGATACACCGAGCTGCCTCCTTTTCTGCGACGAATGTCAATGCGGTCAATAAGCCGCCGAATGAGGTAGATGCCGAACCCCCCCGGCCGATTGGTGTCAGCCCGCAGTAGGCGAGGCTCCTGAGGATAAGTATGCAAGTTATACGGAGGTGCCGGATCGTACAAGTAAATATGCAACGTATGCCCCTGAAGTCGAAGCTCCAAACGCAGTTCTTTTTCGGGGTCTTCTTTGTTAGCGTGCAAGATGGAGTTAGCGCACAGTTCTTCTATCGCCACAGTGATTTGATTGACCTGCACAGGGTCTGATACAATAGGACGCAAGTGTGTCTGGACAAAATGCCGGATGATAGGTAGGTTTTCGGTGGAAGCGCCAAATTGAAGACTCATTTTATTAGGCATGACTGACCGACATAAGCTTGGTCAAGCCAAGAAGGTCCAAGATATTATAGACTTCGGGTTGTACTTCGGCCAGTTCGAGGGTGATGCCTTTGGGAGCGAAGTTATCCATGCACATGAGCAAGATACCGGCACCTGCGCTGGAGAGATACACCAGGTCCCGACAATGGAGGGTGATTTTTTGGAGGCCGGGGTGCTCCTGTACAAGCCGGGAGATTTCTTCGTAGAGTTTAGGCGCGGTGAGCGCATCCAGCTCTCCCCGCAGCGACAGGCGCAGATGCTCCTTCCCGCCGTTGGGCAGCCGCTCTATCTGCATGTAGCAAAGATACGCACTCAGCCCGTATAACGAATCACCAGGAGGGTACCGTCATCGCCTAAAGAGGAGCTGCCGGTAAACTCGTGTACGGCTTCGAGGATCCGGTAGGCCAAGTCTTCGACTGGCAGCCGGTGATAGGCCGAAAAAAGCGCAAAAAGCCGTTCGGTGCCAAACATTTCACCTTGAGGGTTGGTCGCCTCTGTGAAGCCATCGCTAAATAGCATAAATAAGCTGCCCGGCAACAATCGCCCTTTTTCAGGCACCAAGATGCGCCGGATGATTTGCGAAGAAGCGTTGCCTAAGACGATCCCCGAAGGCCGCAGGAGTTCTGCCGTTTCGGTGAGGGGGTTCCAGTAAAAGACTTCGGGCGTTCCGGCCCGGTAGAGCACGTATTCCTTTTGCTCGAAGTCGAAGCGAAGGAGCGTCGCAGCCAGAAAGTTGTTTTTGTGGAATACGCGTTTCAAAGCATCGTTGAGCTGAAGGATGAGCCCCTCCGGAGGAAGGGGCTGTAACCAAAGGGTATTGAGGGCGGCGCGCGCTTGCGCCATCTGGTACGCGGCGGCAATCCCGCTGCCTGCGCTGTCAGAAAGCCAAAAGTCTACCCACTTTCCACCTGGATGTTCATAAATCTGGTAGTAGTCGCCTCCGATGGTTCGATCGTACTGCTCGAAAAGCACATGATAATCAACCGTAGACAAGATAGGGGAAGGGGGCGGTAAAAGCGCCTCTCGTGTCTCACGCAAGAAGTCGGCTTCCTTACGGGCCGTCAAAAGCTGCTCATGATAGGCGCGCCGTTCCAGGTTTTCCAGAAAAAGCGCTGTTTGCTCTACCACCGTTGTGATAAGCCGCACATCCCGCTCTTCAAAGCTGTCGCGTCCCTTGCCCAGTACAGCCACGTGGAGGGTCTGATACAGCATAGCCCCATGCAGCAGGGCTACAGGCTGCCAGACCAAAATAGCCGCCTTGTCCGGTAGCCGCCCATGGTACCTTTGCAGGGTAGGGAGGACTTCTATTTTTCCCTCGGGGGGGTTAGTACGGGTAAGCAGCTGCCGAAGCGTCTCGGCCAGAGCGTCGCTGATCAAAAAGCTCACACGGTGGGTTTGCTCCAAGGGCGAACGAAGCTCCAAGAGGACCCCCGCTACCGAAGGCAAGTGCGCCAACCAATCGGCGCTCGTGCGTAGGACCTCCTCGGCCGAAGTAGATCGCTGCTGACGAGCCAGAAAGGCCGTGAGCAGTTCCAGAGACCCAGCTTCGCCTCGTCCTACTTGAGCCAGCTTGACTAACGCCGGCAAGATCAGCCAACCCCCGTGTAGCAAAATAAAAGCCCAAAGTATCGGCGAAAGCCCCTCATAAAGAGGCACACCTTGACCTAAAAAAAGCTCCGGCAACACTTGCCAGCTAAAGAAAAGACTCAAGAGGCTAAGGGTAACCAGCAAAAGGACCTCCCGAGGTTGCTGGGCAGCCGCCTCGAGCAGCCCCTGGCTGAAATATAAAATAGGCAAAATGGCCACCCAAAGGAGAGGCGCCAAGTAAACCGCCCACGCAGGCGCTATAAGCCGCAAGAGTAAGTTTAGGGCGGCCAGCCCAAAGAACACCGCCACCGCTACGCGTTTGTGCGAGTGGAAGCGGGTGAGGGTGAGGTGCGCTACTAATGCGGCTTGCAGGCTTACCTGCGCGGCGATGCCCACTTCGACGAGGCCTTTCAGGAGGGCTAATAGGCGCTCTTCGTCGGGTGAGGGGAGCGTACTCAAAAAGCCCCACGCAAGGACATGGGCCAAGCTCAATGCGGCCAAGAAGGCGTTCCACCGCAGGAGGCGAGCCGGCGTGCGAAAGCGCCGGGGGAAGTATTCCATCAAGCCGAGGTATCCCCCTACTCCCCCAGCCAATACCGCCAGGAGGCCAAACACCTCCGCCGGGAAAGCCGGCGAGAAATAGCGGATCCACAAGTATAGCAGCAGGAGGGCTGCGCCGACTACGCTCAAAAAACCCGCTGCGGGACGCAGCAGCGTCAACGTAGGGAGTAATTAGGGGCTTCGCGAATCACCTCGAGGCTATGGGGATGGCTTTCGGCTACGCTGGCGGCGCTAATGCGTACAAACCGAGCTTGGCGCAGGTCAGCCAAGGTGGCCGCGCCGCAGTACCCCATGCCGGCTTTCACCCCTCCTATCAGTTGATAGAGGACTTCCGACACGGGCCCGCGATAGGGCACGCGGCCCACTACCCCTTCGGGTACGAGCTTGCCCGCGCTTCGGCGCTCCTGCCCGTACCGGTCCGCGCTACCCGCCTGCATGGCCTCGAGCGAACCCATCCCTCGATACACTTTGAAGCGGCGCCCTTCATAAAGGAGGGTTTCCCCTGGGCTTTCCTCGGTACCTGCCAGTAGGTTGCCCAGCATGACGGCGTCGGCACCGGCGGCCAGCGCTTTGGTGATGTCGCCGCTGTAGCGAATACCTCCATCCGCAATAAGGCCTACACCCGCAGGCCGAGCCACCTCCGCCACCGCTAAGATAGCAGAAAGTTGGGGCACCCCCACCCCGGTCACCACCCGCGTCGTACAGATGCTACCCGGGCCGATACCTACTTTGACGGCGTCGACCCCCGCAGCAATCAAATCCCGCGCCGCCTCAGCTGTGGCGATATTACCCGCCATAATCGGCAGGTGCGGGTACCGCTCACGCAGCCCCCGCACCGTCTCTATGACACGCGCACTGTGGCCGTGGGCGGTATCTACGACCAGGATATCCACCCCCGCCTGCACCAAGGCTTCAGCCCGGAGAAACGCTTCTTCGCCTACGCCTACGGCTGCGCCTACCCGCAGCCGCCCCAACGCATCCTTACACGCACGCGGGTACGTGCGCTTGCGCAGCATGTCCTTGTACGTGATGAGCCCGACCAAACGCCCTTCCCCATCCACGATGGGCAGTTTCTCTATGCGGTGGTGGCGCAAGAGCGCCTCGGCCTCTTCCCACGAAATACCCTCAGAAGCGGTGACCAGCGGAGGCTTCGTCATGTAGACCGAGACCGGAGTATCGTCCGGCGCTACAAACCGAATGTCCCGGTTAGTCAGGATGCCTACGAGTTTGCGGTGCCGGTCTACAATAGGAATGCCGCCAATGCGGTGCTCCTCCATCAGCTGGAAGGCCAGCTTAACGGGGGCCTCCGGCGGCAAGGTAATAGGGTCTACAATGAGCCCACTTTCGTACCGTTTGACTCGCCGCACCTGCTCAGCCTGTTCGGTAATAGAGAGGTTCTTATGGATGACCCCCAGACCGCCTTCGCTGGCCAGGGCGATAGCCATCTGGTATTCGGTCACCGTGTCCATCGCCGCACTCAAGATGGGGATATGCAACACAAAGCCCGGAGCGATTTGCGTGGTGACCTCCACCTCTTCAGGGAGCACCTCGGAATAGGCCGGCACCAGGAGTACATCATCGTAGGTGAGCGCCAGCGGGATGTCCCGACCTTCCGGCACCATGAGCAAAAGTACAAAACCTCCCTTAGTGGCCGACTCGCAAGGAAGGCAGGCTTAAGAACGCAGCGCCGCGTCTTAGGTGTCCCCAACGGTCTTGGTCGCTCCTCTCCCCAAAACAGGGGCCCAGCTTGTATCTTTGCTTAGGTGTACAGCCTACTGCAGGGGCTTTGGTTAGCGATCCGGCATGCGTGGCGGGGCCTGCGGCACCGCCCTCGGTTGCCCTTCCAGCCTGGGGCCTTTGACGAGAAGGGCAGCGGAGCCATCACGATTGCGTACCCCCACCAGCGACTTCCCGTTCCCGAAAACGGCCACTATCGCCTCCACGTGGCCATAGAAGACTGCATTGGCTGCGACCTGTGCGCGCGTATATGCCCCGTGAACTGCATCACCATACACAAAGAAAAAGCCGACTCGGTGCGGGGTTACACCGCTTCGGGCCATCCTCGGCGTTTTCATCTGCCCCGCTTCGACATTGACCACGCTTTGTGCTGTTTTTGCGGCTTGTGTACGGTCGTCTGCCCTACCGAATGCCTCACTATGCAACCCGATTATGGATACGTTACTGAGCATCGAAGTGAGCTGGTTCATCGCTTTGGCGAGCGCGAGCGGGTTTCTACTGAGCCGACGGACGGTGGCCGGGGGGCTTAGTGGGGCTTTTTTTGTGCTTTTGGGGCTGGGGTTGTGGTACGGGTGGCGCGGCGCTTCCTACTTGTGGGCCTTGCAATGGACAGTATACGGCGGGGGTATTCTGCTGCTGTGGGCCTGGCTGGCTTTAGATCCAAGTTCGGCATCGGCTCGGCGCTTCCACCCAGAGAGCGCGATAGCGGCGCTGGCCCTCTTGGCCTGGCTCCTTGCGGAGGGACTCGACTCCCCCACCTTGCTGGCTCCTTTACCCCGATCCGCGCCTGAACTCGCCGAGGTGGGCTTCTTGTGGACGCATGCGTGGGCGCCGCTTTTTGCCTGGCTGACAGGCCTCCTTGCCCTTCTTTGGCTGCTGATCCTGGCGCTCTGGAAACGCCCAGCCCCCCCAAAACTGTTTTAGCTTCGTGCCTGCACGCGTGCATGTGACCCGGCGGTTTCACTTTTCTGCCGCTCACCGCGTGTACAACCCCGCCTGGAGCGACGAAAAAAACGAAGCGGTTTTCGGCCCTTGCAGCGGGCCCCATTTCCACGGCCATAACTATGAACTGGAAGTGACCGTAGCAGGGCAACCAGACCCCAACACCGGCTATGTGATAGACTTGCGCCTCCTCAAGGACCTCATCGAAACGCAGGTGATCACCCAACTCGACCATAAAAACCTCAACTTAGATGTGCCTTTTCTGGCCGGGCGCATCCCTTCCTCTGAAAACCTGATCATAGCCCTCTGGGAGGAAATCCGCCGCCTGCTGCCTGAGGGGATCCAACTGGTCTGCCTGCGTCTTTGGGAAACCCCAAGAAATTGTTTTACCTACTATGGAGAAACCCTCAACCCTTCCTAACGGACATCGCGCAGCCTCTGCCTGCGCCGACCAGCTCGCTCCCCAACCGCAGACGCTTTCCCAGCGAGAAGCCGCCATCGCTTACCACTTCGGGGAAATCATGCGCCTCTTGGGCCTGAACCTGGAGGATCCCAGCCTGCGCGATACGCCCCACCGCGTGGCCAAGATGTACTTGCGGGAACTTTTCATCGGTCTGGACCCCGCAAACGAACCCCAAATACGCACCTTCCCCAACACCTACGGGTATACCCAGATGGTGGTGGAAAAAGACATTCGGGTACGCTCGGTGTGCGAGCATCACTTCGTGCCTATCATTGGGGTAGCGCATGTAGCCTACATTCCTACCGACAAGGTAGTAGGCCTCTCGAAACTAAATCGCGTGGTGGATTACTTTGCTCGGCGCCCGCAGGTCCAAGAGCGGCTCACCACCCAAGTAGCTGACTTCTTAGAAGAAAAACTCGGCACCCCACACGTAGCCGTAATCGTGGATGCCAAGCACTATTGCGTCTCTATGCGCGGCATACAGGATGAGGCCAGCCGCACTCTTACCTATGCATTTCGGGGCCGTTTTGAGGAGCCCGAAACGCGGGACGTATTCTTACGCTTGGTCGGCTTGTAGGAAGGGACTGGCTTTTACTAAGAGGTAGTTACCAGCTGGGTCCACCAGTAGCGTAGCAAGGCTACCTCGTGGTCTGGGAGCGGCAAACCCCGACGCTCACGCATACGGGCTGCTGTCTCAAGGGCTTTACTAAGCTGCCAGAACTCCCCCGGCCCCCAATAAAAAGCCGGTACGTACTTGGGGGTGAAGTCCGTACCTACGACGTTGGCAAAAAGGTCTACTACGCACCCCGTCGTAAAAGGAGTCTGTATCCCACAGCGAGCATAATCACCCATGATTAGCCCACAAAACTGCAGCCCCGTCGATCGAAGCTCTCCAGAGGCTACGTGGTAAAGCTGTACAGGGCCGTAAGTATTTTTGAGGTTAGAGGTGTTGGACCCAGCGCCGAGATTACACCACGTGCCTATCACAGAATGGCCTACAAAACCGTCGTGGGCTTTATTGGAGTAGCCGAAAAAAGTGCTTTGGCCTACTTCGCCGCCAATCTTGCAGAAAGGGCCGAAACTGTTGTGGGTACGCACTTTCGCCCCTAACAGGAGCGTAACATGAGGGCCGATGGCATTGGTATGCTGTAAAAGGACGCCATCTTGGAGTTCGGCGGCGGGGCCTATCCACACAGGGCCTGCTTCCGCGTCTATGCAGACGAAGCCCACCCGCGCGGTAGGATGGAGGAAGACATTATCCCGGCCACGCACACTCACCGAAGAGGACAAAGGAGCGGATCGGTGGCGCCAATACTTCCAGTCGGCCTGGATCACGGAGCCGGTAAGCTCGAAAAAGTCGGTAACCCGGCTAATCCAGACGAGGGGCACTTCGGCGGGCACGGGGGCCGTAGGCCAGCGTAAAGAAAAGGGGTATCCTTCCTCAGAGGGAGTGGTTTCAGCGGTGCGAAAAGCCACAAGCTGCCCCTGCGGAGTGACGTAGAGAGTATGGGGGCGCAGGTCGCTCAGCCAGCGGGCCAGCTCTTCGGAGCCGGGTAGTAAGCGCGCGTTGATCCAGCAGAGGGGACCCGGGGGCACTACCGGCTGCGAAAAGGGACGATCCGGCGCAGGCCAATACCCTACCACCTCCCAACCGTAGTACCGCGCCCATTTACGGGACAGCGGATCCATCCCCCACCACAACTCCCCTATCAGACGCAGACGGGTAAGCGGCCACAGGTCCCGCCAGCCGTTATCTTCAAAAAGCCCGATACGCATACTTTTTGCGCAAGGCCGCGGCCGTATAGCTGGTGGGGTGGGCCAGAAGTCCGGCTACGGGACCTGCGTACAACAGCTGGCCGCCTTGATCGCCGCCTTCAGGTCCCAGGTCTACAACCCAGTCCGCTTGTGCAATGAAATCGAGGTTGTGTTCGATTACGATGAGGGTATGGCCTTGGCTAACCAGCCGCCGGAAAGCCTTCAGGAGCCTTTCCACATCGTCGAAGTGCAGGCCCGTCGTCGGCTCATCAATCAAAAACACGGTGGGGCGACTGTCGGCTCGCAGGTAGCGGAGGAGCTTGAGTCGGGTCGCTTCGCCGCCGGAAAGTTCGACGGTACTCTGGCCGAGCTTGAGATAACCCAGCCCTACTTCTCGGAGCGGTTCCAACGCTTCGAGGAGGCCTGTCTGCAGGCGCAGCTCCAACCCCGGCAAAGCAGAAAAGAACTCGTAGGCTTGGTCCACGGTTAGATTTAGCACATCGCTAATGTTCTTTCCTTGGACTTCCACCTCCAGCACGAAGGGCTGAAACCTTTTCCCTTCACAAGTCGGGCAGGGCAACCGAAGGTCTGCCAAAAACTGCATGCTTTTGACGATGACGCCTTCCCCTTGGCAGGTTTCGCACCGACCTCCTTCCACATTGAAGGAAAAGAAGCCGGCTGGGATAGCCTGGCCTTGGACTTGACTGGTGTGGGCAAAGAGTTCTCGGATGTAGTCATAGGCCCCACTCAAGGTGGCAATGATAGAACGGCGATTCCGGGTCAGGTGCTGTTGAGACAAAAGCTCTACGCCTTGGACCCTCTGACCCGGCACGGTTAGGCGCAGGTAGGTATACCCGCGGTTGAGGTGGTGCACTTCATGGATGCCGGGTTCGCCTCGAGGAAAGTCTCCTTCTACGAGCAGGGGGGCCAAAAGGTGGGACACCAGGGTTGTTTTGCCCGAACCGCTCACGCCGGTCACGACGGAAAGCGCCTGAGTGGGGAAGGCTACCGTAAGGTTTTTGAGGTTGTGCAAGCAGGCGCCTTCCAAGCGCAGGAAAGCCTGCTTAGGAAAAGAGCGGGGCTTAGGTAGAGAGGGGGGCGGCCGTCGAAAGTAGCGCGCCGTATGCGTATCGGCTTGCATCAGCTCGTCGAAGGTGCCTGCGAAAATCACTTCTCCACCGGCTTCGCCAGATTGGGGCCCCATTTCGATAAGGTAGTCCGCCTCCCGAATAAAAGCCTCATCATGCTCCACGACGACGACGGTATTGGGGGCCGAACGGAGTTTTTTCACCACCTCGAGGAGGCGGCGGGTGTCGCGCTCATGCAGCCCGATGGTAGGTTCATCTAAGACATAAATGGCGCCGGTTAGGTTGCTACCGAGGACTGTAGCCAGCTGGAGGCGCTGACTCTCACCGCCCGAAAGGGTCTCGGCAGGCCGCCCCAAAGAAAGGTAGCCCAAGCCCACTTCAAGCAGTAAGGCTGTACGATATTGGAGTTCTTTGAGCAGGGGCGCCGCAATCGAACGGCGCGGCTCCGGCAGGTCTATGGTCTTGAGCCAAGCAGCAAACTCTTCCAAACTGAGGGAAAAGAGTTCGGGCAAGCTGCGGCCGGCGAGGCGCACCCAGCGCGTATCGGCGTGCAGCCGCGATCCTTCACAGGCGGGGCAAGGTCCTTCTCCTTGGAAGCGATACAGTTCGCGGGGGCTGGATCGGGTCTGAAGCGCCGCCTGAAAGGACGGAAAAATGCCCACGATGCCTTGTAGGGGGTCGCCCCACCACAGAAGCCGCCGCTCCAGCGCGGTGTAGGCATAATAAGGCCGGTCTGGGTCCAACAGGCCGGCCGTCTTTTCCAGAAAGCGGGCTTTATAGTCGGCCATGGTAGGCAGTTCCCACAGGGCTACCAGGCCCGTGTTCAAGGTACGGCGAGGATCCGGGATGACCGCTTTTTCGTACAAGCTGAGGCTGCGCCCTTTTCCCTGGCAGGTGGGACAAGCCCCGTACGAACTGAGGTAGTTGAAGAGTTCTGGGGTGGGTTCACGGAAGGTGTAGCCGTCTGCATAGAGCTGCCCACAGAAATAAAACTCGCCTTTTCCCTCGATATGGAGCCATACTTGCCGTTCGTGGGCGTACCAGACTTCTTCGAGGCTTTCACGCAGGCGGGCGCGCAGTTCTACTTCGGCGGGGTCCAGGAAGACCCGGTCTACGACCACAAACAAATCGGTGGGGTCGGCCTGAGTGGGAAACCCCGGCCACTCATACAAGGTCCCTTGCCAACAGAAACGGTCGTACCCTTCGCTGGCCAGCTTTTCGGCTTTTTGGAGGAGCGGCTCTCCTTCCTGAAGGGGAAAGGGCCGCAGAATCCACGCTTCGGTACCTTCGGGCTGCTGGAGGAGGAAGGCCAGGACCTCTTCAAGGGTGGTGCGTTCGACAGGGCGCCCGCTTACAGGCGAGAGGAGGGTGCCAGCCCGAGCAAAGAGAAGTCGCAAGTAAGGGTAAAGTTCGCTCAGGGTGGCCACGGTAGAACGAAAGCCCCCCGTAAAGCGATTTTGCTGAAGGGCAATCGCAGGAGCCAATCCTTCGATGCGGTCTACCGCAGGCCGAGGCAACCGAGGCAAAAACTGCCGCACATACGTGCTCAAGCTCTCCACATACGCACTGAACCCCTCGGCGTACAAGGTATCGAAAGCCAGCGTAGTCTTGCCGGATCCGCTCCATCCGCACAAAACGGTGAGTTTATGGCGGGGCAGCTCGACCGTGAGGTTTTTTAGGGTGTGCTGGCGCGCCCCGACCACGCGGATAGTTTGCGAAGGGGTGCGCATCAACTCATCACCGGGTCAGGGTTAGGTTCCGCACTGCGAATCTCCTGCGAAGCAAAGTCCCGGTATTTTTCAAAGTTTTGGCGGAAGAGCTGAGCCAGGTGGGCGGCTTGCGTATCGTACTGGGTGGGATCAGGCCAAGTATGACGCGGCCAGAGGATTTCGGAGGGCACACCCGGCACCTCAGTCGGCACCTGCAGCCCAAAGAAGGGCTCTGTCCTATACGAGACCTTATCGAGGTGCCCTTGGAGGGCAGCATGGATCATGGCCCGAGTATAGGGCAAAGGCATGCGACGTCCTATTCCGTAGGGCCCGCCTGTCCAGCCAGTGTTCACCAGCCAGATTTGGGCGGCATGGCGCTCAAGCTTTTGCCCGAAAAGCTCCGCATAGCGGGTGGGATGCAGAGGCAGAAACGCTTGTCCAAAGCACGCGGAAAAGGTGGCCTGGGGTTCTTTGACGCCGGTTTCGGTGCCGGCGACCTTAGCGGTATAGCCCGATAAGAAATGATACATCGCCTGCGCTTTGGTGAGACGCGCGATAGGCGGCAAAACTCCAAAGGCATCCGCTGTGAGCAGGAAGATATGGCTGGGGTGCGGCGCCACAGAGGGAAGGACCGCCCCCTCAATGTAAGAAAGCGGATAAGCCGCCCGCGTGTTTTCGGTGATACTGGCGTCATCAAAGTTGATGCGGCGGGTGCCCGAGCAAAACGTCACATTTTCCACCAGGGTGCCCCACCGGATAGCTTTCCAGATTTGGGGTTCTTTTTCGGGGGAAAGGTTGATGCATTTGGCGTAGCAGCCCCCCTCAAAGTTGAAGATGCCCTGGTCATCCCAGCCGTGTTCATCATCTCCGATGAGGTATCGCTGTGGGTCGGCGGAAAGGGTGGTTTTGCCGGTGCCCGAAAGCCCAAAGAAGAGGGCTACATCCCCAGCTGGGCCCACGGTCGCTGAGCAATGCATAGGCATCACCCCCCGCTGCGGCAGTAGGTAGTTTAGCAAGGTGAAGACGCTTTTTTTCATTTCGCCAGCGTAGGCCGACCCGCCAATCAGAATCAAACGCCGAGAAAAGTTCAGTACAGTGAAGTTGTGCTGGCGGGTACCATCTATGGCCGGTTCGGCGCGAAAGCCGGGCACCACGATCATCGTGTAGTCAGGCTCGAAGCGCTCACGTTCCTCTTCGGTGGGTTCGATGAAGAGGTGGTGCGCAAAGAGGTTATGCCAGGGCAGTTCGTTGACGACTCGGATGCGTAAGCGATACGCTTCCCGGGCAGCGGCGTACACATCTCGCAAGTAGAGGGTTTTATTTTGGAGGTAAGCACGCACTCGCTGATACAACCACTCGAACTTCTCTGCGGGGAGAGGGTTATTGACTTCGCCCCACCAGATCAGGTCTTCGGTGAAAGCGTCCCGCACGACAAACTTATCTTTAGGGGCGCGGCCGGTAAACTCCCCAGTGTGTACGACGAGGGCTCCGTTGTCGGCCAGTGCGCCAAGCCCCACCCGAAGGGTGTGTTCAATCAGTTCTGCTGGCGAAAGGTTGGCATACACTTTGTCTGTAAGGTTGCTTCGGCGTGGCTCGCTGATCAGAGGAAACATGCGCCAAAGCTACAGAAAAGGGGGCATTCGCTTGCTTTCTCACCTCACTGAAGGTTCCGCACCTCTCACCTCAAAAAACTGACGACCTACGCATGGAAGGAAAATCGTAACTTTGCGCCTGGATTTTGTTTTCTGCTTAAACCCAACCGAGAAACCGTATGAAACGGCGACGAGAACAGATGGACGCCTTGGATCATCAGATCCTGACTTTGTTGGCAGAAAACCCGCAGGAATCGTACTCAAAGCTCAAAGAGAAGGTGGGTGTTTCGGTAGGGACGATTTACCTACGTTCGCAGAGGCTAAAGGAATGGGGCGTGATAAAAGGGGCTCGCCTGCAGTTAGACCCCAAAAAGTTAGGCTATTCACTGCAAGTGGCGATAAGGCTGCATGTTTCCGATGTGCCGGCGGCCCTGAAAGCCCTGGAGAACCGGCCTGAGGTGAGCACCGTACATGTGCTGAGTGGGGAGCTAAACCTCATGGTGTACGCCTACCTCAGACAAGTGCAGGACCTGCACGACCTACTACAGTTTTTTGGCCAGGCGCTGAAGGCCGATCGCAGCGAAGTACACATCGTCTTAGACACGCCGATCGACCGGGGCGTGCCTATTCCCAAGCAGGAGACCCTGGCTTCCGCTCCTAAGAGACGCCGCAGTTCCTCCAGCAAAAAGTAACCGCGGGTGCTGGGTTTGTGGGTGATCCCCACGCCCATCGGCCATCTGGCGGACCTTACGCTGCGGGCGCTTGAGGTGCTGCGGAGCGTGGATGTGTTGTGGTGTGAAGACACGCGGCAAGCTCGTAAGCTTCTGCATCACTATGAGCTGCCCGCTCGGCCATTGCGGGCACTCCACGCTCACAACGAACATCGCGTCTTAGAAAGGCTCTTTGCGGAAGCGACCGCAGCACGCTGGCGAGTAGGCCTTCTTACGGATAGCGGGATGCCTGGGATCAGTGACCCTGGTTACTTGCCTATCCAGGAGGCCTACCGCCGTGGCGTGCCCGTCTACGTGCTCCCAGGTCCTACCGCCTTTGTGACGGCGCTTATTGCGAGCGGTCTACCAGCTCATCGCTTCGCCTTTGAGGGGTTTTTCCCCCGAAAAGGCCAACGAACCTACCTCCAGCGCTTGCAAAATGAAGACCGCACCCTGATCTGGTACGAAGCCCCCACCCGCCTGGTGCAAACCCTGGCGCTCCTCCAAGAAGTATGGGGCCCTCAGCGGGTAGGTTGCGTAGCGCGCGAGCTGACCAAACTGCACGAAGAAGTGCGACGCGGTACCTTAGCCGAGCTGTATGCGCACTATGCGGCTCACCCACCCCGCGGCGAAGTGGTTCTCCTGGTGGCGGGACCTACCTACCACCTCCCCCCGTAAGGCTGCCCTGCTAAGCGGGACCCTGCTGGGTTTGGCTTTCCCGCCGGTGTCCCTTCCTTGGCTGCTCTGGGTAGCCTGGCCCCTGCTGTGGAATAGCCGACTCCGCTACCGCCACCTCTATGGGGCCCTCCTACTATGGAACCTCATTGGGTGCTACTGGCTCCTGCTGACCACCCTCAGCGCCCCCGACTTGCAAGAAGGACTCCTGAGCCTGATCGCAGGCGCCGCCGCTATCCTGACCAACCCACTCCTCATGCTGCTGCCTTTCTGGGCTTGGCGAACCCTTAGCCAACGACTGGGGCAGCCGCCCTCACCCTGGCTCTTCATCCCCCTTTGGTCCCTTTTTGAGTACCTACACTTCCGGTGGGAGCTTACGTGGAGCTGGCTGACGATAGGGTTTGCCTGGAGCGAATGGCCTTTTTGGGGGGCTATAGGTCGCCTCCTCGGACCGACAGGCCTCTCTACCTGGACGCTTATCGGGATCGCCCTGGTGAGTGCAGACTTTCCTTTTTCGGCCCTGAGGAGCCGTCTCGTAACAGCCCTGGTATGGATAGTAGCGCCTGCGATGCTGGCCCACCTAAGGACCCCACCGCCTATAGCGGCGCCTGCGCGTACGGTGTGGAGCCTCCAACCGAACGTAGACCCCTACGCCAAGTTTTCTGAACTGCCTCCCGACTCGCAAGTGAAAAGGCTGGAACGGCTCCTGCCACCGAATCCTCCCGCAGGCAGTTTGATTGTAGGCCCTGAAACGGCTATTCCCCTGCCGGTAAGCCTGGACCACCCCCGACAAGAACCGCTGCTAAGGTCTTTTTGGCGGTATGTAGACAGCCACCGAGTGAACCTGCTTCTGGGCGTGACCGGATACCGCTATTTCCCTCCCGGCAGCCGACTACCTGCCTCCGCCAGAGCGATGCCCGAGGGCGGCGGCTACGAACTCTACAATGCCGCCCTCCTCCTGCGACCCGATACGTTCTTTGTGCACAGCAAAGCGCGCCTGGTGCCCTTCGTAGAAAGAGCGCCTTACCTGGAACTCTTTACCTTCCTCCACAGCTGGCAGATAGACCTTGGGGGGGCTTTCGGCCACCTGGGCAAGCCCGATACCCAATACGCCCTGCCCCTCTACCCCGATGAGGTACCGGTGGCGGTGGCGGTATGCTACGAAAGCATCTTTGCGCACGATCTGCGTCGAAGGCTCCCCTCCAAGCCTGCCCTCCTCGCCATTCTGACGAACGACGGCTGGTGGAAAAAAAGCTCAGGCTATTGGCAGCACTACAGTTACGGACGGCTTGTGGTGCAAGCGCTGGGCGTGCCCGCCGTACGCAGCGCCAACACCGGCGTTTCGGCTTGCCTTACGGCTGACGGCCATCCCCTCACGGCCCTACCCTACGATACCTCAGGCCGAATCACAGCGACCTTAGCGCCGCAAACTCCCACCGCCCTCTACCACCGCTGGGGAGAAGGAGGCCTGCTGCTGCTTGGTATCTTTGCCCTCGCAGTATGGACGCTGTCATTGCGCTACCCGCGCTCTTCGAGGCTATCCACAGCGTAGGCGCTTACTTGTGGGAGGAGTTCCGCCAGTTTTCGCGCAGCGCCGCCGAATACAAAACCGCCCGGGATCCCGTCTCCTACGTAGACCGTACCGCCGAGCTCCGCCTCCAAGAAGCCTGCAGCCGCCTCTTACCCGAAGCCGGCTTCATCCTGGAGGAAAGCGGGCAAAACGATCGCGAGCGGGAACTAATATGGGTGATCGACCCCCTCGACGGGACTAAAAACTTTGTACACGGTTTACCGCTTTTTGGCATCAGTGTAGCCCTGCTGTATCGAGGCACGCCGATTGTGGGGGTGGTGCATGCCGTAGCCCAACAGGAGACTTTTTGGGCGGTGCGAGGTCACGGGGCCTTCCTCGGCCAGGAGCGCTTGCAAGTCAGCGCCGCCATCGACCCCGACAAGATCCTCGTGGTGACGGGCTTTATGTATCGAGATCCGGAGCGAGCTGAGCGGTACTTCACCGCCCTGAATGAAGTGATGCGGCGATTTGGAGGGCTGCGCCGGCTCGGATCGGCGGCATTGGACTTGGCCTACGTAGCGGCCGGTCGCTTAGATGTCTTCTTTGAGATGGACCTCAACCCCTGGGACGTAGCGGCGGGCAGCCTACTGGTACAAGAGGCCGGGGGACGTGTCACCGACTTCCGAGGAGGGGCCGACTACCTGTGGGGGCGTAGCATCGTGGCCGGCGGCGAATGGGCCCACCACGCTCTGCTCGAAGTGCTCCAAAAGGCCCAGCTTACGTAGCCTTCTCCTCGGAGGAAGCCTTCCGATAAGGCAAAATGAGCCCTTGCCGATGCGCCACCTCCCTCCGCTGCTCCACCAGCACCTGATGAATGGCTAAGTGTTCCTGGTAGGCGGGCTCTTCCGGCGAAATGCCCTCCAAATACCGAAGGTTCTCTTCAAGGAGGGACTGGATATGGTGCAACTGGAGCAAGGCGAGGTTGGTCTCGAGGAGGGCGAGGGGGTCTTCCTGCAAGGGGCTATCGTCCCAAGTGCGCCAGTGCGGACTAAGGACATACCGCTCAAGTAGGAGTTCAGACAGCCAGTCTTGGGCTGAGGGGGAAAGCTGAACCATGAGGTGGGCCGGTTGGGGGGGCGTCGTCCCCTCCCACGCGCAGAGGGCTTGACGTACCTCTTCGGCCGGGGCCTCCGCAAACGAAAACAGACGCAGTTCCTCCATGAGAAACCGCCATAGTGGCACGCCCCCATAGGACACTTCGGGGTACAACAGCGCTACCCGTAATAGCTCACGTTCGGCAGTAAGGCGTGGGCTTCGCTGAGGGAGGGCAGGCGACGGTGCAGCGCTCACGTTCTGGTAGGTCTCCCAAAAGTCGAGGGGGATGTGAAGTTTTTCGGCGATTTCTTGGGCGTAGGCCCGCCGCATAAAAGGGTCAGGCAAGGCCTGGAGATGCTGGCCGATCTGCCGCAGCAGTTGGTAGCGCGCTTCGGCGGTAGAGCCGCTTCGATGGGCCAGGTATATCGGCCAGCTTACCGCCTGAGACCGAAGCGCCTCGAACTCCTGTGGGGTATGCAAGCGAAGGAACTCATCGGGGTCTTTGCTGTCAGGCAACGAGAGCACCCGCACAAAAAAGCCCGCTTGGAGCGCCGGCAGCAAGGCCCGTTGCACCGCAGCCTGACCCGCTTCGTCGGCATCGTAGAGGAGGAGGAGCTCCCGTGTGTAGCGGCGCAGGCGAGCCAGGTGCCCTTCGGTCAGCGCCGTACCACAGGTGGCTACCGCCTCCAAAAACCCCGCCTGGTGAAGGGCCAGCACATCCATGTACCCTTCTACTACGAGGGCCGGGCGGCCCTTGCGCAGGACACTACGCGCCGCATGCAGGCCATACAGCAGCTCAGACTTGTTGTAAAAAGGCGTGTCGGGGGAGTTGAGGTACTTGGGCTGGTCCGGGCGGTCAGTTAAGAGCCGTCCCGCAAAAGCGACCACCTCCCCCTGTTCGTCAAAGAGCGGAAAAATCACCCGCCCCCGAAACCGATCGTACAAATGGCCGTCTCGATCGCTGCGCGCACTGAGGCCCCAGCTTACCAAGAGGTCCTCAGTATACCCCAATTGTAAAAGGTGGCGCGTCAGCGCCGTACCCTCCGCCGGCGCATAGCCTAACTGGTAAGCCGCAAGGGTGGCCGCCTCCAGCCCGCGCGCTTGTAAGTACGCTTCAGCGAGGGAACCGGCAAGCTGGCGCTGATAAAACTGCATAGCCGCATGGTAGAGGGCCAAGTAGCGCTCTCGCTCGGCGTGTCGCTCTCGAAGCGGAGCACTCTCTGTAAGGGGGATGTCGTACTTCTCAGCCAGCTTGCGGAGGGCTTCGCCGTAGGAGAGCCCTTCCATCTCCATGACGAAACGGACCACGTCCCCGCCTTTTCCACTGGCAAAGCACTTGAAGATTTGCTTGGTGGGGCTGACGGCGAAGGAAGGGGTTTTTTCGGGTTTGAAGGGGGAGAGTGCCCAGTAGTTAGCGCCGCGTTTTTTGAGGGGGAGGTATTCGCTTACCACTTCGACGATGTCGGCGCGGCGCAGCACTTCGTCCCGAAGCCAGCCCATAGGGGACAAGGTACGCAAAAACAGGCGTGGGTTAAAGAGCAGGGGCGGCGGCGCCTGCGGCGCCGCCGCCCCAACCCTTCACACACTTCTCACTTCACCACCGTCACCCAGAAGGTCGCCGCCCCATAAGGCGTGCGCGCCTGCAAGATGTACGCCCCCGCCGGCACCTCGCCTACATCTACCGACACTTGCCCTTCCCCGGCGGGCACAGGCCGCTCCCACGAGCCCACCACCCGGCCATCGCTCGTCATCAGCGACAGACGCACCGTCGTCGCCGCCGGGCTGTTCACCTTGAGGTTCAGATCGGATACCACGGGGTTCGGGTACGGCAGACCAAAGCCCTGCACGCCACTGCGAATCACCTGCCCCGTAGTCGAGCAGTTTACCCCGCCCGCACTGCCCGGCGCCTCATACACAATCGGAAAGACAAGGAAGTCCAGCGCATACCCCCGATCACTGAAAATAAAGTACTGCGGATACCAGTAATCGGGCTCAATCCAGCTCGCCGTACTCTGCCGATACACCGGCCCCAGCACCATGTTACGCCCAACAAAGTTGGTATCAGACGTCCAACAAGGCGAGTTTTGATCCGGATAAGCTGGTCCTATCAGATTGAACAAGGTGTCAGCGATGTTATCCACCCCCGGTATGTACAACTCATACCGCACCACCGCATAGTACGATTGGGGCTGGGTGATTTCGATAGGATCGGCAAAGTAGGCAAAGGCCAGCCGTTCCAAGCGGTTGATGTTTTGGGTTATACATTGCCCGTTAGTAGAATTCCACCCGATCCGGATCTGAGTTATCGGCACGCCTACCGACGCGACGGTGTCTTTGGGATAAGACCCTAAGCGGACGTCGTTCACATCAATCTCATAATTGATCTGCATGGTGTCCAGCAGTTGGAAGAAGACGGTGTAGGCCCCATCCCCATTACCGATAGAAGGCTCGCTCGTACTCGAGCCATCGCAGTCACGAGGAGTCGTGTTGTAGTTATTCAAGATGTGGGCGGCGATGCCTTTGATGTAGATCGAGTTACCACTTCCTTGCAGAGCGCATGGGTCGATATCGTAACGCTCAGCAATGCCTCCGTCGAGGTAGTAAAGCGTATCGGGCGTTGTACTCTGCGGGGGACGGAGATAGTTGCTAAAGTAGGGGTTCGTACCGTCCCAAATAAGCCACGCCCCCTTTGCGTACAAACTATCAAAGAAGCTATAATGGCAATCTGAGGAAATAACCGGATCGACGTCGGAGCCTGCGTTATTGGCGAGGAGGGTATCACCGGCTACGGGGAGGGAAAGAGAGCCGACAGCATAAGGGTTTGTATTCGCAGTGGTGGGGACGGTGTCGGCATCTTGGCTGGGTTTGAGCCAGGTGAGTGGAGGGAGGATAGCGGTGCGAGCCTGGATGCCCGGTTGGGAAACAGCTGGGGCATCGAGGGGCACCCACACCCACTTCGCGTCACGGCCGAGGGCTTCGATAGCTGGGTTTCGCTTGAAGGTGCGCGTCTGGCGCACAGACTGGGCCCATCCTACCGAGAGGAGGGCTACTACCACGGCAGAAAATCGTGCGTACCGCATATCTCTGCAAAGATAAAGCAATCCTCACATTTGCAAGCCCACCGGCCCGCCGAAGTCCCTACCCCGACTGCACAAGTCCTTGCAAGCCAGGCGCCTAAGAGACAAAAGCAACCGGAGACAAGTTTTTCTCTACCTTTGGCTGTGGCGGCGCCTGTGATCCTAAACCGCAAAGCCCTGCACGATTACGCCATTTTGGAGCGGTACGTGGGGGGGTTAATGCTCACAGGTCCGGAGGTCAAGTCGCTTCGGGCGGGGGCCGCTCAGCTGCAAGATGCCTTTTGCGCTTTTAGGGAGGGTGAGCTGTACCTGCTGAATATGTACATTGCCCCTTATGAGCGGGCGGGGTATGTAGGGCAGGATCCGCGCCGCCCCCGAAAAGTGCTTTTGACCCGCGCCGAGCTGGAACGCTTGCGGGGCCGGCTCACCCAAAAGGGCCTGACGCTTATCCCGCTCAAGCTCTTTTTTTCGGAGCGCGGCTGGGCCAAAGTAGAACTGGGACTGGCCGAAGGAAGACGCAAATACGACAAAAGGCAAGCGCTGCGCGAGCGGGAGGAAAGGCGCGAGATGGAGCGCCTGCAAAAGCGCTATCGACCCTGAGTACCTTTGCTGTATGCAGCGCTACCAACCCGAGGAGATTCAACAGCGGCTTGTGTTTTACCCGAAGTGGCAATACCAAGAAGGGGCCTTGGTGCGAGAGTACGAGTTTGCAGACTTTTTAGAGGCGTGGGGTTTTCTCACGCAGATTGCCCTGCTGGCTGAGCGACACAACCACCACCCCGAAATCTGGAATGTATACCACCGAGTACGGCTGAAGTGGAGCACCCACGAAGCCGGCGGCGTCACTGAAAAAGACTTTACCCTCATAGAAGAAGTGGACCGGGTATATGCCAGTTTTGCGCGTGGCCGTACGTAATACATCGGGCTGGCCGCTGCCGGCGTATGAGACGACAGGGGCGGCGGGCATGGACCTGCGGGCTAATCTGAGCGAGGCGATTGAGCTGGCCCCCGGCGAATGGAGAGCCCTCCCTACCGGCTTGTATTTGGCGCTGCCGCCTGGCTACGAAGCGCAGGTTCGGCCCCGCAGCGGCTTGGCCCTCCACCATGGGGTCACCCTCCTCAATAGCCCAGGCACCATCGACGCCGATTACCGCGGCGAAGTGCAGGTGGTGCTGATCAACCTGGGGAAGCAGCCCTTTCGGATAGAGCCCGGCATGCGCATCGCTCAGCTGGTGGTGGCACCGGTAGTGCGGGTGGAGTGGCAGCCCGTCGAAACGCTGCCCGAAACCGAACGGGGCGCCGGAGGCTTCGGCCATACAGGGGTGTAAGATGCCCACCACGCGTTGGAGCCTGCCCCACTGGCTGCGGGTGTACCCGCTACAACTGCCGCTTTTCCAGGTGCGGCGCCACTTATTTCTCATGCTGGTGTGGGGGGTCTTGTGGGCCATCGCCTTAGGTAAAATAGGCGTAGGCCTCGGTGTGCCAGCCGTCTTTTACGACCCGCGCAGCGGCGCCTACCCCACCTTCTGGACAACCAGCGCCTGGGGACTGGCCTACGGCCTCTTTGTAATAGCTTATCAGCTCACGACTTTTCTCTTAGACGGGCACCATGCGCCTTTTATTCTGCGGGAGCCTCACCCCCTCCTCCAGTACGCCCTCAACAACGCCCTCCTACCCCTGGCGTTTTGGCTGGTTTACCTGCATACCTATACTCGCCTGCATGCAGCCGATCCAAACTTCGCCAGCCAACTGCTGGGCCACCTTATAGGCTTTTGGGGAACGGCAATAGGCCTATTGTGGAGCATTTCGCGATGGCAGCGCGATATAGTGGGTTTTTTACGGATAGGGGTTTTGACAAGTCGGGATTTTCTGGCGCGCTTGCCGGGAGAAGGAGGGTCCACCGGCCCCGTATGGTGGTACCTTACCTTAGAAGGCCGCTTCAGGCCCACTTTCCGAGGTCCCTGGCTGAAGCGCAGTGCCCAAGCGCGTATCTTGGCGGACCTCCACCGCAAAGCGCTGGCCTTAGAACTGCTGCTCTTGGCGCTGATTGCGGTGGGGGGTGCCTTGCAGACCCTATGGGAAGTGTATTTGCCTGCAGGGGCGGCTTTTTTGATCTTGTGTGCGATTGTGTATATGGCGGGCGGGGCGATAAGTTTTTGGCTGCGGTACCAAGGTGGGCTGGCGATCGTGGGACTAAGCCTGATCGGTGGGCTGCTGTTGGGCACGGCCTGGCTTGAAGGGGGCAGCCCAGCGTATGGCCTGTCGTATGAGGGGCCTCGACGCCGGCCCAGCCCCCCCCAACCCCAAGCCGATTCCTTGGGGCTTATCACCTGCCTGGAGGCCTGGCAAAAACGCCAGGAAGGGCCTGCCCCCCTGGTATGGATACAAGTGTCGGGAGGGGGCTGGCGGTCCGCCTTCTGGACCCTGAGCACCTTGCAACTGCTGGATAGCCTGAGTGGCGGCCTTTTGTGGAAGCGCACCTTCGCTATATCGGGTGCTTCAGGCGGTTTGATCGGAGCGGCCCTCTGGCGGGAGCTAAGCGTTTTTTTCCCCCAGCGCCGATGGAACCCCGACGAGCCCTACCGACTCACCCAAGACGCCTTGAACCCCATACTCTCGACGGGGCTGGCAGGACTCCTGAGCCCCACGCTCTACTACCAAGACCCCCTCAACGGCGAAAGCTACGCCAAAGGGCGGGGCTGGGCCTTTGAGCGGGCGCTGGTGCGACATACCGGCGCTTTCGCAGGCCGGCGCTTAGGCGATTACGCAGAACTGGAAAAAACCGGCCAGTGTCCGCTCCTCTTTCTGACGCCTACCCTCTTGCCGGTAGGGCGCCCTTTACTCCTTAGCAGCCAACCGGTTAGTTTTCTGACTCGGAGCGGACTCTTTGTAGAGCTGCGGGCGCTGGTGCCCGATGCCGACCGGCTGTACTTCACCACGGCTTTGCGCATGAATGCCTCCTTCCCCTTTGTGCTGCCCTCGGTACGGCTGCCGACCGAGCCCCCCACCGAAGTAATCGACGCCGGCGCCGTAGATAACCACGGTGAGTTGGTGGCCCTGGCTCTCTTGTGGCAGCTGCGCGAGGCCCTCCGACACAAAGCCACCCGCATCATACTCCTCGAAATCCGAGACCTTCCTCCCGACGCCAGCCCAGAACCACCCGCCCCATCTTCGAGCTTGCAGGCCTTCCTTCGACGACTGAGTGGGTTGTACACTTCCTTTGCGGGCGCACGGGGGCTCTTCACTTCCCTCACTTACGAAGTGCTGCGGGCCTCCTACCCTCTCCCAGTAGAAAAGCACGTGTTGGCCTTTCATCCGAAAAAGGGCCTTATCCCACCCCTCAGCCTTACGCTGCGTCCTTCCGACCAACAGGCCCTCCAAGAAGCTCTACGCGACAGCGCGTACATAGAACGGCTACGCAGCCTGACGCAGAGAATACGCTAAATCTCTACCTTTGCTTCATGCGATATGGCTGGGCCCTGCTGCTTCTAATAGCGGCAAGCTGCCAACCCCAAGCCTATGATCCCAAGGCCGTGCAAGCCCCCTCTCCGCATGCCGGCCGCATCTTAGAGATTCCGCCCGATCGGCTGGCTCTCCCCTATTGCCCCGAATGCGAAATGTCTTTCGAGCGCTTTCCTATCGCCGATACCCTGACGTATGAAGGCAAACTATATGGTTTTTGCAGCGAAGGCTGTAAGAAGGCCTTCCAAGAAAAGCACCCCGCTAAGTAAAGTAAGGTGGGTAGGGCTTGTACTCATGGTGGTGGGGGGCTGTAACCCGAGTCCAGAAGCCGCGCCTCAAGACCTGCATCGGGCGGACTCGGCTTATGCGCTACCCTGGGAGAAGCTGGAAGTGTACCTCAAAGCGGCGCCTTCTCCGGTGCAGGTGGCGCTCTGGCTACGGGAAGAGCAAGTGGGGTTTTATCGGGATCCCTTACATGACCCTACGCTGGCGGGGCGTTACAGCGGCCTACAAGGCGCCGCCAACTTAGGCATTTACCTCACTGACATGGCGTATGCCCACGCCACGAAGCAGTACCAGTCCGCCTACGAATACCTTTCTGCCGTCAACCGCCTGGCTACGCAGTACAGCCTGGAAGACATCCTCTCGCCAGATCGCATCAAGGTCCTCGATGCCCTCCAAGACCGCCCTGACAGCGTACAACGGCTTATGGCCCAGTACTACGGCGAGATTCAAGAACGGCTCACCGAAACCGGCCAACAAGCGATGCTTAGACACATGATCCTCGGGGGCTGGCTGGAAAGCCTCCACCTCACGCTCCAGATCCTCGAGAAAGAACCGCAAAAGAGTTCGCTGTCGGATGTAGTGCTCTTGCAAAAGAGTTTGGTACCCTTGCTCCTCAAGCTTTATGCGGCGGACACGGCGCAGTCTGAAGCGTCGCGTCGGATTTTTACGCACCTTTCAGCGCTTCAAGCTGCGCTCGAGACCCTTCCTGTGCAAGACACCCAGAGCCAGCCCCAAACTACCGTAAGCCAAAACCGCATCCAGATTCGGTTTGGGCAAAAAGTCAAGCTCACCCCAGAAAAAATCCAGGAAGTACGCAGCCAGCTTCTGCCCTTACGCCATTACATTATACAAACATGAGGCGCCTGCTTGGACTTTTTTTTCTGACAAGCTTACCTCTGCTGCTGGCGCAGCAGCGTTGCAAGGGGCTGATACCTACTTGCCGAGACGCTTACCTGGGCGGTCTCAACTGGGATGGACGCTACTGGCGAGCGGAGCTCTATGGAGCGGAAACCACGGAGATCTATTATACCTTTTTCCGAGGCCTGCGGTACCGGCTTATTCCCTGTGGACGCTCCAGCACTCAGTCTTCTCCCCACCTGCGCATCTATAACGCCAATCGCGTTTTACTCTTGGATACCCGCACCCAGGGGGAAAAACCCTTTTGGGACCTCGAACTCAGCAACACCCAGCTTCTGATTATCGAAGTGTACTACCCGAGTGGACATGGCTGTGTAGCGCTGCTGATTGGGCACGGCCCCAGCGAAGTAGCTCAAGCGCAGGAGTAAAAGGCTACCTTTGCCGGGTGATTGCGTGGTGGATAGCGACACCCTTTCTCGGAGCTTTGCTGGTAGCCGTGTGGCCCCATCGGTGGGTGTGGCGCGCGGGGGCCCTTCTCCAATTAGCGGTAGGTTTGTGGATGGTGAGCGCCTATCAGACGCGCGCCCCCCTCGAAGTACCCTACAACTTGGCCACCCTCTTTTTGTCCACCCCTTGGTGGGGTTTCCCTACGCCCGCCGGCTGGACCAGCCGATATCAGACCCAGCTGCTTTTCGGCACGGATGGGCTGACGTTGTGGGTAAGCCTGGCAATAAGTCTGGTGTACCTGGTGCTGAGCTTCTGGCCCAGCTTCCCCTTGCGCCAGCCCCGTTACCAGCTTCTGGCCCTCCAGACGCTGATGGGCTTTACCCTATGGACTCTCTTTTCGTATGACCTGTTGGCCTTTTATGTAGGCTTTGAAGCGGTGCTGATACCGATGTACTACTTGATTTTGACGCTGGGGCCTGCCGGCGAAGGCCCCCGCAAAGCCGCCCTGGAGTTCTTGTTATACACGCTCTTAGGCTCGGTACCCATGCTGGGTAGCATCTTATACGGCGCCAGCGAAATCACCCGACTCCATGGCGTGCCTTTTTCGACCAGCTTGTACACCTGGCTGCGGTATCCCCTCCCGCCTGAGATGCAGGTGTGGATATACGGCGGTTTTGTATTGGCTTTTTGGGTGAAGCTGGGGCTTTTCCCCCTACATGGGTGGGTCACCAACCTGTATCAGCACGTCCCGCTGGAAGGGGTGGTGCTTTCTTCGGCGATCCTGACCAAGTTAGGGGGTGTGGGGTGGATTCGGATAATGGGCGCTTTTCCTCATGGGCATTTCACCTGGGCCCCTTATATAGGCGGGGTTGCGGTGTTTTCGCTGCTTGGCGCGGGTTTGGCTGCCTACTTCCAAAAAGGTCTGCGCGGCTGGCTGGGCTACAGCACCATCTCGCACCTGAGTCTTGTAGCTGTGGGGATTGCAGCTACCACGCCGCCCGGCGTAAGTGGGGCGGGTTGGTTTCTGGTGAGTCATGCGCTGATTGCGGCGGCTCACCTTCTGGTGATGGCGGCCCTGCTTGAGCGCACCGGCACCGAAGTCATCGCGGCCTTAGGCGGGCTGGCTCAGTCTATGCCGCAGTTCACGGCGCTATGGATGCTCGTGGCTTTGGCGGCGGTGGGCCTGCCTGGCTTGGCCCAGTTTCCCGCAGAGCTACTGGTACTCACTGGCAGCTACACCTCCTATACCCTAAAGCGGATCGTCTTTATAGGCACGCTGGCCAGCTTGCTGGTTTCGGCTGCGTATACGCTGCCTGTGCTACGCGGGGTGCTTTTTGGGCCGGCTCGGGTTTCGGCGGCTGACTTGACCCCCCCTGAAAGCCGCCCCCTATGGGTCCTTGGACTTGGACTGATCGGCACCGGCTTCCTCACAGGTCCTTTTCTTGCAGAGATCCAGCGCACCACTACCCCCCTCGTCCAGGCGATCTTATTTCAGGTGCTGGGCATTCAGTAAAACCTGTGGAAAAGGCGGCACGCAGGAACGTCGTTTGTCGTAATATTGGAGCCGATGCGGGGTGTCTTTATAGGAGCGCTCTTTATTGCGGGGGTTAGTGTAGGGCAAGAGGTGCGTGCGCCGGCCCGGTGCACAGGCCCCGAATGCGCTGAGCGAGTCAAAGCCACTTCCCCCACCCCTCCTCGGCGATCGGTTCGTCGCGCCGAGCGCCAAGTAGATCGCTTTGGCCGGCCTAAGCCTTCGCGCCGAGCAGAACGATTCCGACTACCTGTCTACACTCCCCGACATAAGCCCATGGAACGGTGGGAAGCTTTCCAGCCCCCCACTTACACCCCTCGCCACTCCCACCGCGCCGAGCGCTTTCGTCTCCCCTCCCCTCAAGCGGCCCATCGGGCCCTCAACCGAGCCGAAAAGTACCGGCCTCTCACCCGCCGCCTTCGTCAGCGCCCTCACCTGGCCCAAAAACAGCGCCCCTTACGCCCGAGTGTACCCCATCCCCAAAGCGCAGAACAGTTTCGCTTCTTCCCACCTCGGGTAGGGCACCGTCCTGAGAGGGCCGAACGGCTTACTTTCCCGCCGAGGCGCCTTCACCGCCAGAAGACCCCGCAAGGTACCCTTTACGCTTTGCCTACTCCCCGCCCTAAGCCCCCCCGATCCGAAGGCTGCGCTCCTCTCCCCTTACCCCATCCTTCTGAACGCCTTGCCGAGCGGCTGGCCTGTGAGGCGCCTACCTGGAAGCGCATAGACTTCGACCGGTATCGGTGTGACGCTCCTCGTCTGAAACACCAACCCCGCCAAGCCGAAATCCAAGCTTGTCGGCCGGCTCGCCTCCCCCATCAGAACTTCGACCGCTACGCCTGTAGAACCCCGTCCCTTCGCCACCGCCCGCCCCACGCCTACGAAGTGCCCTGCGATGCCCAAAAGCGCGGCGTCATGACCGCTACAGAACGGCTGGGCCACGATCTCCGCTATCTTTTCACCCGTCACCGCAAACACTGCCAGCTGGCCAGCGCTTACAGCGGCTTCTCTACAGGAGAGTGGGTCAACACCCGTACCTACGGCCGCGTGCCTGTAGCCGGCGTCAAAATGGGGTGGCGAGTGTACGTCTTTGCGCACTTCTACAACCGGAAAGGAAAGCCCCTCAAAAAGCCTCGAATGGAAAAACGGAAAGTATGGGCCGTCAAACAGCTGGAGGTGTGGGTAGCCGAACCGGCCAAACACAGTCGCCGGCGACGCTATATCAAAGGCATGCCCGGCGTAGAAGGTTTTGGGGGCCTGGGCGATTCCGTTTTGGTGAAAAAGCGACTTTCTGTAGAAGAGACCAAAGCCATCCAGATAGAGAAGCTCGTGCGCAAGCGCCAGATTGCCTGGCTGGTGCGGGCCTACCCCGAAGAGCGGGTTCGCCTCTCTGAGTGGCTGCAGAAGTACGCTGGGCCTAAGCCCCCTCACCTTTGGCCTGGGATAGATCACCGCCTCTGGGAAGTATGGGGCGGACCTTAGGGAAGGCGCTTTTTGCGCTTCGACGGTCGGCGGCGCCTGCGGAACGGAGTTTTACCGCACAGAGGTGGTTTGGCTGGGGAGGTCCTCACAATCCCACAAAACAGCCCGCCTCAAGAGGAGGGGTGGTCCTTTCGCCTCTTCTTGGGCGGCCTTCCAAGCTTTTTCCAGGAGACGCTGTTTTTCGGCCAGGGCTTCGGCATAGCGGGCTTCCTCGCGCGACGCGTCGTAGAGCCGACGCCCATCTACGAAAGTAAAGACGGGGCGACTGTAGACGGAAAGGGGCGTCGGTCGGTCCCATAGCACTACGTCGGCGTCATAACCCTCTTTGATGTAGCCGGTTCGGTGATCGATGCCGAGGGCCTGGGCGGGGTACACCGTAACCGTGCGCCAGGCCTGAAGGCTATCCAAACCCAGTTCAGCCCCTCCGTAACGGAGCACTTTGGCCGCTTCGTGGTTTAGGCGGCGGCCCATCTCCGCATCGTCTGAGTTTATGCACACCGGCACGCCTTTCTTCAAGAGTAGGGCCGCATTGTAGGGAATAGCATCGATCACCTCGTACTTGTAGGCCCACCAGTCCGAAAAAACAGAAGCAAACGCCCCGTGCGCTCGTAGCTCTGGGGCTACCTTGTACCCCTCCAGCCCGTGCGTGAAGGTACGCACACGAAAGCCGTATCTCTCAGCCAAGCGCAGGAGCATCAGGATTTCGGATTGCACGTAGGAGTGGCAAGTGATGAAGCGCTTGTGCGCCAAGATTTCGGCTAAGGCCTCGTAGCGCAAATCTCGGCGAGGACGGGGGCCTTTCTTTTGTGCGTAAGCTGTCCAGCTCTCTGCGTATCGGCGCGCCGCCTCGAACGCATCCGCCAGCAGCTGTTCCACCCCCATGCGCGTCTGCGGATACCGAATCGTATAAGCCGGCCCCCAGTTGGATTGCTTGACATTTTCCCCCAAAGCGAACTTATTGAAGGGCAAGGCGTCCGGTATCAGGAAAGAGTCCGGGGGCATCCCCCACCGCAGCTTGACGCAGGCCGACTGGCCCCCGATGGGATTGGCCGATCCATGCAGCAGCTGCACCGCCACCACACCCCCTGCCAAATGACGGTAAATGTTGATGTCGGTGGGGTCTATCACATCCCGGATGCGCACTTCGGCGGTGATGGCGTCAGAAGCTTCATTCACGCCGCCTTCGATGGCGATGTGCGAATGCTCATCTATCATGCCGGCGGTCAGGGCTCGGCCCCTCGCTTCAATAACCGATGCCTGCGGCGGAACGGGAAGGTTGCGGCCTATGCGCCGAATCTTGCCTTCGGCGATGTACACATCTACGCCAGCCAACACCGTGTCGCCTGTCCAGACGGTGGCTTCGCGAAAAAGCACGCGTTCGGGGGGCGGCGGGCTGGCAAACCCATAAAAGCCATTGGGGTAGGTGCGGCGGCTCACGAGGCTATCTTCCCGCAAGAGAGGCGGCGGTTTAGGCGCAGGTAAGGAATCCAAAGGCCTGATCTTGCGGGCTTCCCAAGTGCGCAGGGGCTGGCCAGGCTGCTTGAGCTGGCCTTGCAAGAAACTGTCAGAAAGGGCGATAAAGTGCACTTCGGCTTGTCCGAGCTTAGCGGGAAGGCGGGCTGCCCAATACCCCTCCATAGCAGAATAGGAGACTTTTACCTCGTAGGTATCGGCCTGAACCACCAAGCGGGTAGAGAGCGGGGGCATCCCCGGCCCAAACTGCCACCGCCAGCCTAAGGGCTCGACCTGATAAGTGCCTTCTAACCTGAAGGGTGGCACGGCCTCCAGCCTCTCGCGCTGGCCTTGCACCCATACTTCAAGTAAGCGGGCTTCCTCTTTCCAGAGGGTGTCTGAGAAGACGAGGAGGTTAGCTTCCATACCGGGGGCCACGCGTCCTACCGTAGGCAGCCCCAGCCAAGCCGCGGGCCATTCCGTTAGCGCCAAGAGGAGGGTGTCAGGGGAAATGCCGGTGCGCGCAAGCTGGCGCAGATGGCTCCAGAAGGTAGAGGCGTCGGGAAGGTCTTGTCCAGTCAGGGCTACACGCCGGCCCGATCGAACCAGCCACTTGAACCGGAAAGGGGCCTGTTCCCAGCGCCGCAACGCCCCCAAAGGCAATCGTTCATAAAACTCGACGGAGTGCGGCGGTGGGAGGACCGGCAAGCCTACCGGCACGATATACAGTCCTTGATCGGGCAAGTACGGTAGCCACTCGTACTCGTAGCCGGTAGCGAGGAGCGCCCACCGCTGAGGACCGGACTGCGCCCACTCCCGCATCAAGGCTGCCACCCGAAAAGCGTCTTCCGGTGTCTCGGCAACCCAACACCAACGCAACGTATCCCGACTCAGCGCTTCCAGCCGATCCAAGGCCGCGTTGCGCAGCTGCAAGCGCCCCACTTCTCGATACCAAAGCCAGTCATACAGCAATTGCCGAAACAGAGCGATCGCCCCCATCTTGGAAGTGGGATACTCCTGCGCCACGGCCCCCTTGCTAAAGCCCGCATGCAAGATAGACGCGCCCTTTAGGAAGGGCTTCTCAGGCGAGGCCGGCGTCGGCAGCAAAGCTAAAGTAGCCCCCGTCCCGCGTACAATGCCTTTTTTTGGGGCCACATGCACCACGGCTACACCCCGCCGGCGAAGTTCTCGAGCTTTTTCAGCTGAGAGGACCACACTCGTCTCGGCCGCAAAGTCGAGCCGCACCGCCTCATTGGGGTAAAAAAGCGGGTGTCGAGTACTTTCGTACTGGGGCCGATCGGAAGCGGAACCGCCCCGGCCACCTTGCTCCTCCAAAAGGCAAACTTCTACGAAAGCCGGATAGACCCAGGTACCCCGAGGATACGGGAGTGACACTACGCCAGGAGGCACTGGAAAGCTCCCCGCGGGTCCCACCTGCCGAATCTTGCCCTCAGCGATCCAGAGGGCAGCTTCGGGCAGGACCTTCCCGGGCCCCAACCACACGTGAACGCCGGTGAGCACCACCTGGGTAGGCTGACCTTCGTGGAGGCCGCGCACAGGCGTTAGCTGCGCTCCTACCCTGCCTACCACCAGACTCAAGTACCAGCCCCACCTTACCCACTTTCTCCCGCCCCACCTCTTACCCCATAGGGCAAACACCCAATCCCCTAATCGAATAGCGAAAGGAGCACGCCCCCGCCTAAAGCCCTTCATCAGGCCCATCTTACCCCTAAGCTATAGCCTCCTATAAAGGCCAGCAACCCTACCCCTACTGTAATTAGGACGTACAGCCCAGCTTGCACAAACTGCCCCAACCGAAGCATCTCGAAAACCTCAAGCATGATAGAAGAAAAAGTCGTAAAGCTTCCACAAAAGCCGGCTGTAGCCCCATAAAACACCACAGGAGACAAGCCTTTATGGGCCAGTGGCATGAGCAACCCCATCAAGAAAGCCCCCCCCATGTTGACCATCCATGTACCGACGGGCGCTATGGGGGAAGGGTTCAGCCATCGTTGGAGGCCGACTCGCAGGAGGGCCCCTCCTATGGCTCCTATCGTTACGGCGACTACCCACTTCATGGCGTGCTCCAGGGTCAGCCCGCTTGGCTTTCCAGCTCCTGCCGAAGCCGCGGCAGCGGCAGCGAAAATAGCTCAAAGTCCGGAAAATACTCCCCCACCAAGTCGAACTTCTTCCGGAAGATCTCCACCGTATTGGGGTTTCGGGCAATAAAACTCCTCAAAGATTCCATGTATTCGTACTTCTCCACGCGGGCATGACGCTGAAAGAAATCCCAGAGTTTCTCGATGTAGAACGGCGATTCTTCAGACAGATAAATGCACAATAAGGGCCGTAATCGCTTCTCTACAGCGGGGGAGGAGGGCTGCTGAACAAACAGCTGAAGGAGGTATTCCAGGAAAGGACGATAGGAAGCCGGATCCCGACGAAAAGCGGCCAAATACATCCAGAAAAGGTGCGGTAGGTACAACCCATCGGCTACTTTGGGGGCCTCCTGTTCAAAAGCCATTCGGGCTTCAGGGTTTTCCAGGACTTCTTGGTGGAGGGCCTCAAGTTGAGCCAAGGCCTCTTCGGGTGCCGTGGCGGCTTGGGCCGCAATACCTTGGAGTCGGTCTATCACACAGCAAAGGTAAAGCAGAAAAGCCAGGCCTAAGCCCTCTTAAACCGATCTTCGCATGGAGGCTCCCATTTATTTAGGTATGAGCTGGGAAGAGGTGCTCAAGCACATCCACCAAAAAGAGAAGAAGCGTTATGCCCGCTATAGCTGGGGGGTATTGTGGGTGTGGCTAACGCTGTGGGCTTTGGCGATAGGGCAGTTCTGGGTAGGGCGTTTGAACGGCCTACCGGAAATGACCGAAGAAGAAACCTGGGTGGCCTTAGCTTCGTTTTTTCCTATCAACCTATGAGGAAAGGATTGGGGGTGGTGGTCTGTCTTTGGGGGCTGTGGGCTCAGCCACCCGGCGCCTACCAGCGCGTGCGAAGCCTCCAGATTGCCTATTTAGCTGAGGCCATGCAGCTGCTGCCTGAGGAAGCCCAAGCTTTTTGGCCGGTCTACAACGCCCGAGAAGCGGCCCTCCAAAAGCAACGACAAGCGATTCGAGAGCGGTTTCGAAGCCTTCGGGAAAAGCGCGGCAGCCTTTCAGCCCAAGCTTTCGCCGACAGCGTGAGTGCGTTGTATTTGACGCTGTGGGAAAAGGAAGCGCAGATTCGCCGTGAGTACGATAGTCAGTTCAGGAAGGTGCTGCCTCCGGAGAAGCTGGCCCGGTTTTATTTGGCGGAGGTTCGGCTACTGCGCCGGGCGCTGGGGGAGGATCGAGACGGCTTAGGTCGGGAATGAGTTCAGGCCGCCGCTCTTGCGTACGTTGGAGACTGGCTTCATAGCGCCAGGCCTCGATAGCGGCGTGGTTCCCGCTCAGCAGCACAGGGGGTACTTCTCGGCCTTCGAATAGGCGCGGGCGCGTGTAGACCGGCGGGGCCAGCAGCCCATCTTGAAAAGAGTCAGTGAGCGCCGAATGCTCATCGCCTAACACCCCGGGCAGCAACCGCACTACCCCGTCTATCACCACCAAGGCAGGCAGTTCACCCCCTGTCAGCACATAGTCGCCAATCGAGATTTCCCGAGAGACGTAGTAGCGAATCCGATCATCAATGCCCTTGTAATGGCCCGCAATAAGGAGGAGGCTCTGGCACAAGGAGAGGCGATTGAGGAGGGGTTGGGTAAGCCTTTCCCCATCAGGCGTGAGGTAGATGATTTCATCGTAGGAGCGGTGAGCGGAGAGGTGCCGCAAAGCCCCCACCACCACATCTATGCGAATCACCATGCCGGCGCCCCCTCCATAGGGGTAATCGTCGATTCGGCCGTCGGGGCTGTAGTCATGGAGGTTGTGGATAGCGATGGAAACCAAGCCTTTCTTCTGAGCTCGCCCCAGAATAGAACTCTGAAGAGGCGAGTGGAAGATTTCCGGCACAGCCGTAAGCACGTCAATGTGCATGGCTCAGGCGAGCCGCAGAAGGAGAGCGCCTTTTTCCACGGGCTGGCCAGCTGCGACGGCAATTTCCGCAACTTGGCCCTCAGCCGGCGCAAAGAGCAGATTTTCCATTTTCATGGCTTCCAGTACGATGACGGGGGTTGTGGGGGTCACAGTTTGGCCGACTGTGACGCGTACTTCCCGCACGAGGCCGGGCATGGGGGCACGCAGTTCGAGCTGATGAGCCACAGACCGAACCGGTGGGGTGACTCGCTTCAGGTACTCATGCAGGGGCGTATCCCACTCTACTTCGATTAGCCTTTCGCTTAGCCGCAGGTGGAGGCGACCGGGACGGCTTTCCAGCACCAAGAAGCGCACCGACCCCACCCACACGGTCCAAGGATCTTCCCACCGCACCGGTGGCGCAGCGCCCGGCTCCCAGCGGAAGGGGTTAGCTCGCAAGCGCAGGCGTTGCATCTCAGCCCTTGGAGGGGGAAGTGAGGCCCATCTCCAGCGCGTAGCGCACCAGCCCTGCTGAGTTGCGCACGCCGAGCTTCTGCATAAGGCTGCGCCGATGGGTATGCACCGTGCGGGGCGAGAGCCCTAAGCGCTGAGCGATTTGCGCATTGGTCAGTTCTTGGGCGATGAGCTCCAGTATCTGGCGCTCACGTGGGGTCAGATGCACGCTTTCCGGCGAGGAAGCGGCTTGACGGCGAGGCTTAGGAGATTCTTTTTCGGGATTGGAGAGATACTGCCCAATCACATCTTGCGTAGCCTGGGAGAAGTAGTAATGCCCCGCCATAACCGCCCGAATAGCCGAAAGAAGCTCATCCCGACCAGTATTCTTGAGGAGATACCCTAAGGCCCCGGCTTGCACCATGGCCTTCAGGTATTCCTCCATGTCATACATGGTGAGGGCAATGCTTTTGATGTGAGGGTACCGTTGCGTAATGTGCCGCACCAGGTCGATGCCCATGCCATCCTGGAGGCGAATGTCTATCAAAGCCACTTGAAGGAAAGGCGCTTTCTCTTCCAGGACGCGCTGAGCCTCGGCCAAACTGTGCGCTACAGCCACTACCTGGACCTCTCCCGACCCTTCAAAAAGGCCCGCAATACCTTGCGTGATAAGCGGATGATCGTCTACGACCAGGATTCGGACCGGCTCGTTTGCCATGAGGCAAAATTAAGGCTTTTTACCGGAGAGGGGGATCTCAATCCGATAGTGGGCTCCTTTGCCGGGAGCAGAGAAGTTTTCCCACCGCCCTCCCAGCACGCGAATCCGACCTACTACGTTGCGCAGCCCGATACCGTCCCCTCGAAGGGCCGCCGGCGCATACCCTTCCCCATCGTCGCTCACTTCCACCACTAAAGCCCGCGCCTGGTAGCGCAGCACCACCGAAACCGACCGCGCCTTCGCATGCCGTAGGGTGTTGTTGATAAGCTCCTGGATGATCCGATACACATGCAAAACCTTTATCAGGGGGTAGTCCACCGGCTTGCCTTCTACCCGAAACGCAATCTGCAAGGAGGATAGACGATTGAATTGTCGGATCAGCCCTTCGAGGGAAGGCACAAGGCCAAAATGCTCTAAGAGGGGAGGCATCAGTTGGTGACTCACAAAGCGTACGGTTTGGGTGATTTCGTCTACGCGAGCTATCAGCTGCTGCACCCGCTCTTTTTGCTCTGGAGACAGGGGCAGCCCTTCGAAAAAGGTGCTAAGTTCCATTCTCAGCACGCTTAGCAGGACGCCGACGCTATCATGTAGCTCTTCGGCCAAGTGCTGGCGTTCTTTTTCCTGGGCTTCGACGATGAGGCGGCTTTGTTGGCGCTCGAGCCGCGCCTGCCGCTCTAAAAGCCGCTGCAGTTCGGTGCGATCCTGAAGGATAGCGATCCAGTAGGGCACTTTTTCGCCAAGCTCTTCCACCTGCAAAGGGAAGAGGCTGCAAGCGAGATGGCTCCAGCCCAGGCGAGTACGAGCGCCCCGCAAAACCAGCTCGACAGGCAAACGAGCCTGCAAGGCCTGTTTGAGCTTGCGTTGGGCCTTGCGAGTTAGGTAGGGCCAAAGCGCTTCGGAAAGGGTCCTGCCTTGATGGGGCATCCATCGCTGCGTCAGAGGGTTAGCGTAGAGGAGGTAGGCCTGTTCACCCTCCCCTTGCCAGATAAAGACGCCGAAGGGTCCTTCCTGGACCACCGCCTGATAGAGACGATAGAACCGTTCCGCTTGCCAGAGGGCCGAGATGTCATCCAGTACGACGACGGTCTGGCCGGAGCGGGGAAGGGGCAGGGGTGTTGCCTCGAGTATGCGCCCTCCCTTTACCAGGAGGCACTCCTGAAGTGAGAAAGGGTAAGGTTGCCCCAACGTTTCAACCGCCGACAGGCCCAGCAAATGCTCAGCCCGCGGGTTGAGGTATAACACCTTACCTTGTGCATCGAGGACCACCAGACCCTCGTTGAGGTGTGCCAAAATCTCCTCTTGGAAGCTCTGCTGCTGCATAGCCAGCTCCGCAAGCTGGTGGTAGACCGTGATGTCGAGGGCATAATACCCGTACACGCCCTTTTGAAGGGGGATAAGGCACACTTCAGCTCGCCGAGGGCCTATAGGGCGCTGCAGTTGGAGGGGGCGCCCTTCTCGAAGTAGGCGGAGTTCTTCCTGGAGGGCGGGTTGGTTTTCAGGCAGGACCATGTCCCAGAGAGGGCGGCCTCGCCGAGGCGGCCGCCCCACCAGCGCCGACACCGCCTGCCTAAGCGCCGGATTGAGGTCCAAAACCCGTTCCGCTTCGTCAAAAGCAAAGTAGTAAATAGAAGGAGCTTTCTGGAGGAGGCGGCTCCGCCACCGTAGCCTTCGCAGCTTTTGCAGCCGGTAAGTACGCCAGGCTAACATAAGTTGGGCGGTACTTAGCGTGGAGGGGGCGTAATACCGATCGGGCTCCTGCTGCGCTCGCTTGGGGTCGTAGCACAAACAAGGAAAAGGCCTTCGGGGCCGACTCCGCTCATCCGGCAAAAGGTATACCGTGTACTTGGCCGGCCGGGAAGGCAGCTTTTCTACCCTTTCTATGTTGCCCTCCTCGCAAGGCGCCCCAGCCACGCTTACCACTCGCCACTTCACGCTTCAAAAGTAACCCTTTGCAAGGATTGTTTCGAGACTCTTGCCGTAGCCCAAAAGGGTGTATTTTTGTGGTATGCGCACTCTACTCCTCCTGCCCGCTTTGGGCCTCGTATGGGCCCAGGCTTGGACCTGCGGCACCGACCTGTACAAGGAAAACGAAGAGCGCCATAACCCGGCCCTGGTTCGGGCCCGATCCGAGCTTGAAGCCGCTATAGCGCAGTGGATTGAAAGGCACGCCCCCGCCCTGCGCACCCAGAATACCTGCCCAGAGTCCGACTATGTGATACCGGTCGTGGTGCATATTATCCATTCGGGGTACGGGCAGCCAGATAGCCTACCGATCGACCGCGTACTTCTGCAGATGGAACAGCTATTCAATGACTACCGAAAACGCCCCTACACCAAAGGCTACAGCTCAGGCGTAGATACGCGAATCGAACTCAGCCTCGCCACCAAAGACCCCAGCGGCAATTCCCACCCCGGCGTGACTTACACCCGCTACACCGACGCTGGCCTCACCGCCGCCCGCGTCAATATGAGCGGCAGTCCTAACAGCGCCTCTACCATGAAAGCCAATACCGGCTGGGATCGCAGCAAATACCTCAATATCTGGGTAGTCAAGCAAATCTGCACTGACCCCACAGATACCCAATGTCTGATTTTAGGCTTTGCCACTTTTCCAGATGGCACTTCGGATACGAACGAAGGGGTGACGGTCATCTCCAGCTACTTTGGCAATGTTGGAGGAGGCCAAACTACGACCCATGAGGCGGGCCATTATTTTAACCTTTACCACACCTTTCAAGGCGGATGCGGCGGCACAAGTAACAGCACCTGCGCAAGCAGCGGCGACCGCGTATGCGATACACCGCCTACGTACCAAGCCAACTACGGCGGTGCAAAAAGACAAAATACCTGCTACGAAACGACCTCGGCTACCGGCGGCGACGTGCCCGACTTGGTACGGGACTATATGGACTACTTGGATGATGGGTCGTTGGATATCTTTACGGAGGGCCAGCGAGTCCGGATGCAAAGCGCTCTACAAACGGCGAGCGACCGCCAGCAGTGGCAGTCTACCAACTTGCAAGCGACCGGTGCCGGCCCCTATGGCCGCATCAAAGCGAACTTTGCCTTGCAGGGCTGTGAACAGCCGCCTTGCTACGTGTGCCCTGGACAAACCCTCTCCTTTACCAGCTACAGCTGGGGTAAACCCAACGCCTTCCTCTGGGAAATCCGCCAAGGCGGCACAGTCGTGGCCTCCTCTACGCAAGGGCCCTGTGCTACGCTGACGGCTCCTTCCACGCCAGGCACCTACGACGTACGTCTCCAAGTGACCAACCTGGCGGGGTCCGATGATACCACCTATACCGGCTTCTTGGTGGTACGGGATCCTACCCAGGCGGCTTCCTATCCTTTCTCAGAAGGGTTTGAAGGAACGGTCTTCCCCCCCGCCGGCTGGGTACGCCTCAATCCCGACTTTGCGGTAGGCGGCTCTATCCAATGGGAAGGATACCGCTCTACGGGCCGAGGCAGCTTTGGTGCAAGCAACGGCATGGCCCGCCTGCGAAACTTCTCTTACCTCAACCGTACGCAGCGCGACCACCTGATTACCCCTTTCATTTCTATCCCCTCTACCGCTACCAATCCGACGCTTGAGTTTGACGTCTATTACCGCGTGATTGACTGGCAAAGCACCGCCAATAACAACAATCCCTACCTCTACGCGGATACTTTGGCGGTGTATGTTTCTTCGGACTGCGGCACCACCTGGCAGCGGATCTTTTATCAGGGCGGAACGGACTTGGCTGACACGGCGGCTATTGTGCAAACCGGCGCTTATGGCCCGCAGGCCGTCCCTCCTACCGGCCCGAACACCGCCTGGTCCCACAAAGTCGTCCCGCTCCCTTCAAGCTACATAGGCCAGAAAATCCTCATCCGCTTTGAGAACATCACCGAGATGGGCAACACCCTCTACCTCGACAGCATACAGGTACGAAACGGCGCCACTACGGGCTCCTTCTCTGCCAGTCTATCCCAGCCTGAAGTGTCTGTAGGGCCTAATCCGGCTCAAGATGAGGTCTTTCTACTGGTACGCCGAGGCGACGGGGATCTCCTTCGCTATCGCCTCCTTACCCTGACGGGTCAGGAGCTATTACGGGGCGCCTTTGAAAGCTCCGGCCCTGAAGTACGCCATACTTTGCCTGTAGGGTCGTTAGCTAAGGGCCTTTACCTCATAGAGACCGAGCTAAGAGGGCAACGGCGCGTGTGGCGCTTGGCCATCCAATAGGGGGGGCGGGCTTCTAACCTGCCCCCCCTTCGGGGGCTAATCCGCTTTCACAGCGAGGTGCAGATACCAGTACGCCAGGGCCTTGACAGCACCCCACAGTTGGCGCCAGCGAAAGTGTTCGTTAGGGCTATGAAGGGCATCGGTAGGCAGGCCAAACCCCATCAAAATGACGGGGGCACCCCCTACCGCCTGGCGCAAAGCCGATAAAACCGGTATGCTTCCTCCTTCCCGCAGCGGAATAGGGGTCTTCCCAAAAGCTACCGCAATCGCCTCTTCAGCCTTCTTATAGAAGAGAGAATCTGTAGGCGTTTCAAAAGGGGGAGCGGGCGGATGGAGTTTTTCGACTTGGACCCGCACACCGGGCGGCGCTACCGCGCGCACGTAAGTCTCGAAAGCTTCCCAGATGCGGTCGGGGTTTTGGTTGGGCACCAGGCGCATAGAGACTTTTGCCGTAGCGGTAGCGGGGATGATGGTTTTGGAACCGGGTCCGGTATATCCGCTCCACAGGCCGTTCACATCTAAAGTAGGCCGGACGCTAACCCGCTCTAACGGCGAAAAGCCCACTTCTCCAGCCAGCTCCGCAGCCCCCGTCAGCTCCAGATAGTAGGTCTCGGTAGCGGGCAAACTCCGCCACAAGGTTCTCTCCCGCGGGTCGGGCGGCCGCACCTCGGCGTAGAACCCCGGCACCCGAACTCGCCCATCGGGGCCTTTCAAAGAAGCTAAGATGCGCGCTAAGGCTAAGGCGGGGTTTTCTACTACCCCACCCAGCGTACCCGAATGCAAATCTCGCTTCGGACCCTCTACGCGTATCTCGGTATACAGAAGCCCCCGCAGCCCTACCGTGAGGGTCGGCACCTCCTCCGAAAAAAAAGCCGTATCCGAGACAACTACTACATCGCTGCGCCAGTCTTTCCCTTGCTTAGCAAGGACCTGATAAAGCACTTCACTGCCGGTCTCTTCTTGCCCTTCCAGCACCACGTGCAGCGATACTGGCAAACCACCATAGTGGTCTTGCAGGTAGCGCCAGGCTGCCAGGTGCGCAAACACTTGCCCTTTGTCGTCGGTGGCGCCCCGAGCATAAATGGCCTCCTCCGTAAAACGCGGCTCAAAAGGAGGACTCTCCCACAGCTCGAGGGGCTCCGGGGGCTGTACATCGTAGTGTCCGTAGAAAAGCACCGTAGGGGCTTCGGGCGGGCCGCTATAGCGCCCATATACCACCGGAGGGTCACCCAAAAAAGCCACCGAAAAACTTAGCGCCTTTAGCTGGCTGCCTAACCACTCCGCTGTACGGTACAAATCAGACCGATGTGCCGGCTGCGCGCTTACGCTGGGGAAGCGCAAAAAAGTCACTAAGTCTTCAAGGAGGCGGGGTTTTTGCTCCGCTATCCAGGTTTCAACCGCCATACTTGCGAAGGTACAAGGGGCTTATAAAGCGTAGAGCGACTCAAGCGCCTGGAGCTGATCGGCAGGGATCCATCCGGTTTGTCGCAGAAAGCCCACAATAGCCCGAAGCACTTCAGACGAGTAGCGGGTGCGGTAGAGGTGTGGATGAGCCTGCAAGAGGGCAGCCACCGTAGCCAGGTCTTGTCGGGCGGCTTCGCGCTTGCCTAAGAAGGCGGGAAGGTAATAGTAAAAAGAGCCCCGCAGGAAGCGCACTTCGACTTCGTTGGGCGTACGAGCCACCTGAGCATCCATCTGAGCCACCGCCTGGCGAAAGTACCGGCCCTTATCGAAGGGATTCTGGGCATAGCGGGCCTTTAGCGCAGTGAGCCCATAGAGATACATTTGCAAGGGCGGCTGCGGTCCATACTTCCGGATAAGCGCCTGGAAGGCCGCTTCAGCGCGGGGTAGGTAGGCCTCCTGCTGAACAGCTAGAAAGTACCATCGTTGGGCCTGCCGGTAAAGCGAATCGGTATAGAAGGATTGCGCCTGCGCCGTCATCCACACGAAAATAACCCCTATTCTGCGCATTCGCTCACGGCAAGGCAAGTGAGTCGAGAAGGTCTCGATGAGCCAGGTGCCACTGGAGGGTGCGTTCCAGCCCCTCCCAGAAATCCACTTCCGGTTTCCATCCTAAAAGGGCTGTGGTATGGGAGATGTCCGCTTGGGTGTGGAGGATGTCGGCTCGGGGAAAGGGCTCCTGCGTGAGGTGAGCTTTTTTGCCCAGCCGCTTCTCGATGAAAGCGATGACCTCAAGCAGGGAAGTAGGCGATCGGCCTCCTCCTACATTCAGGATGTGATAGCCTGAAACCTGAAGGGCGGCGACCGTAGCTCGGGCCACGTCTTCTACGTACGTAAAGTCCCGCGACTGGCGGCCATCGCCGTAAAGCTGAACCGGCTGCTGACGGTAAATCCACTCAATAAACCGGAAAATACTCATATCCGGCCGACCAGCCGGCCCATAAACCGTGAAATAGCGGAGAATCGCTACGTCCAAGCCGTAATGGTAATGGTAAGTGTAGGCCATGACTTCGGCGGCTTTCTTGGAAGCGGCGTAGGGCGAGATGGGGGTATTGACAGGGCGGTCCTCGGTAAAGGGCAGGTCCGAACCCGCATACAACGAAGAGGTCGAAGCCAGCACATACCGAGGCACCCCGTAGCGCCGCATCAACTCCAAGAGGTGAAGGCTACCGGTAGCGTTGGTGTGGTGGTAAACGAGGGGGTCGGCTAAGCTGGCACGCACCCCGGCTCGAGCCGCCAAGTTCATTACGGCATCGATCGGAGCCACCGCCGCAAAAACCGCTTGCATGGTGGGCCAGTCGGCCAGATCGCTTGCGAAAAAACGAAAGTTCGGATGACGCTCCAGTGCCGAAAGGCGATGCCGCTTGAGCGCAGGGCTGTAGTAGTCGTTGAGGTTATCCAGGCCGTACACGAAGTGCCCTGCTTCGAGCAAGCGATGAGCCACCTGGCTCCCAATAAAGCCCGCTGCCCCTGTCAGCAGAATGCGCATATTTGTGCTCAAAGGTACGCAATATGGAAGCCCTCGTGGTGCGCACCGCCGGCGAATATGTACAAGTACGCCTGGCAAGCGGGGAACGGTACCCTGCAGCCTTGCGCGGGAAGTTTCGCCTGGAAGAAAGCTCTTTTACAACGCCGCTGGCCGTAGGAGACCACGTAAAAGTGCGCCTGGAAGAAGGCCTGGCCGTCATCGAGGAAATCCTGCCCCGACGCAACTGGCTGGTGCGCACCGATCCTACCCACCCTTACCGCAAGCAAATCCTGGCCTGCAACCTCGATCAAGCCTTCTTGCTCCTCACTGTAGAATCGCCTTTTACCCCCCTGCGGTATGTGGACGGCTTTCTGGTGATGTGTGAAATGTACGGCGTAGCGGCAGGCCTGATTTTTTCCAAAGCAGATCTCCCACTCAAACCCCGCTCAGCCCAGAAGCGCCAATACCTCTTCAGCTTGTATGGGCAGCTAAGGTATGCGGTGTTTTCGGTGTCGTCGGTAACGAAAGAAGGGCTGGAAACGCTAAAGCCCGCTCTACAAGGCCGACGTACCTTCCTTACGGGGCTTAGCGGTACGGGAAAAAGCTCTCTTCTGAATGCGCTGATTCCAGGGCTGAACTTGACTACACAGCCACTGGTGCGGCTGACGCAGCGGGGACGCCACACCACCACCTTCTCCGCTCTGTACGAGCTGCCCGAAGGCGGCGAAGTGATCGATTCGCCGGGCTTTGGGGAGTTTCGCCCCCCCGACGTAAGTCCTACCGAGCTCTCGCATTACTTCCCCGAAATGCGAAGCCGCCTCTCAGCGTGTCGGTTTAACAACTGCCTGCACGTAGACGAGCCGGCCTGCGCCATACGAGCCGCCGTAGAAGCGGGGGATATCGCCCCTTCCCGATACCACACTTACCTGGCCCTGCTGGAGGAGATTCGCCATCTTGCGCCCTGATGCGACTCCTAATCCAGCGCGTGGCCCATGCCCAAGTAGAAGTACACGGCGAAATAGTCGGCCAGATCGGCAAAGGCCTCTTGGTTCTGGTGGGCTTCTCTCGAAAAGATACGCCCCAGCTCCTGCCTAAGGCCGCCCACAAGCTCCTCAACTTGCGCCTCTTTGAAGATCAAGCGGGCAAAATGAACCGTTCTCTCCAGGAAGTAGGAGGCGGCCTATTGGTGGTATCGCAATTTACCCTGTACGGAAAGCTGGAGAAGGGATTCCGACCTTCTTTTCTTGAGGCGGCCCCTGCACAGGAGGCGCAAAGGTTGTATGAGGCGTTTTTGGCGGAGCTTCGCCGGCAAGCCCCTGATGTACCCCTGGCCACCGGACGATTCGGCGCCTACATGGAGATTGCCTTCCGGGCCTACGGCCCCGTAACGATCCTGCTGGAATGGTGAGGCCTGTACCTTTGCTGAGTGTCCCCCTCTCGGCCCAAGGTACTCTTCGAGGTAAGCTGGGAAGTCGCCCACAAAATCGGTGGCATTTACACCGTGCTGGTGGGAAAGGCGCCTTACCTGACTGCCCGCAAAGATCAGTCTTATCTGCTCATAGGGCCTTATGGACCCCAGCGCACACGCTGGCAAGAAACACCCCTCTTTGAGGAATGGCGGGCATACTTCCAGCAAGAAAAAGGCTATACCGTTCACGCAGGCTATTGGCAGGCAGGGGATCAAGCCCTGACGACCCTGCTGGTAGATTTTTACCCGCTGGTAGGCCGGAAAGATACTCTCTTTGCGCAGCTGTGGGAAGACTACGGCGTAGACTCCCTCTGGGGAGGGTGGGACTACATCGAACCCGCTCTCTTCGGCTATGCAGCGGGCGAGGTGATAGCCAGCTTTTGCGATTTTTACTATGGGGAAGAGGTGGAGGCCCTGGCGCATTTCCACGAATGGCTCACGGGCGCGGGCATCTTGTATTTGCGTAAAGCGGCGCCGCACCTTTCGACGCTCTTTACCACGCACGCCACGGTAGCAGGCAGGGCAGCGGGGGGCCAGCTTCTGCCGCTGGAAGGCCTGGCAGCCTGGCTCCAGGAAAGAGGCCTGCAAAGCAAACATTCTCTCGAGCGCGCAGCCTGGCAACAGGCAGACGCCACCACCACCGTCAGCCCCCTCACCAGCCGAGAAGCCGCCCACTACCTGGGCCATGCCGCCGACATCTTGACCCCCAATGGGTGGGATCCCCCATCCGCCTTGCCGGTCGAACAGGCCCGACATTGGCTCTCTCAGCTGGCGCGCCAATGGAACGTCCAAAAACCAGTCTTCTGGCTTTTGCACAGCGGCCGCCCAGAACTCGCTAACAAAGGCACTTTGACCCTCCTCGAAGCCCTCGAACGGTACCGACAAGCCCCTGACCCAGACCACGTACTGGGCGTGATTTTCGCCCTCCCCACCGAAGTGGAAAAGCCGGCCCCTTCCCCCACCGGACCCCTCTGGATAAGCCATACACTTCGCTCGCCCCAGGCAGACTTCCTCTACAGCCGCTTGCAGGCCTGGAACCTTCAGCCCCACGAACCCATCCGCCTCGCTTACCTGCCCGTCTACCTCGAAGGCAACGATGGCGTGGTGAACCTGCCTTATTATGCGCTGCTAAGCGCCGTGGATGCGTCGGCCTTCCCTTCTCGCTACGAACCGTGGGGATACACCCCTCAGGAAAGTCTGGGATTGGGGACGCCGACAGCCTCTTCCCGCCAGAGCGGCTTCGGCCAATGGATGGAAAGCCAGGGTACTCCCCTCAGTGAGAGCCTCTTTCTTGTAGACTACGAAAAGCCAGATCCGGCCGGACAACTCCTTAGCTGGCTTTATCGAAGAGTACGAGCTAACCCCGCCGCTCGCCAAAAGCTACGCTCAGAGGCCCGTCACCTGGCCCAAGCCACCCGCTGGGTTCGGTTTCTCCCTTTTTATGAGCAAGCCTACGAAGTAGCCCGAGCTAAGGCCCGCGCTCGCCTCTCCTACCGAAAGCCTCCTCCCAGTCCCCCTTCGGCTACGAGTTTGGTCTGGCATCGCGCTTTTTTTACCCCCGTCCTACCTGAGCCCCTTCAGCCCCTCCGTGCACTGGCCTACAACCTGTGGTGGACCTGGCATCCAGAAGCGCAGGCTCTTTTTGCTCAGATAGCCCCCACCGCCTGGGAGACCCACCAAAACCCCGTATGGCTGTTGAACCACCTCCCTTCTTCTACTTGGGAGGCCCTCTCCCAAGATTCTACTTTCCTGGCCCACCTGCAAGAGGTATATCAGCGCTTCCAAACCTACCTACAAGCGCCCCCGCAAGCGGACAGGCCCACCGTAGCTTACTTGTGTATGGAGTTTGGGTTGGCGCGGTGTCTACCTTTTTATGCGGGTGGGCTGGGGGTTCTGGCCGGCGATTACCTCAAAGAAGCCAGCGACGCCGGTTATCCAATGATAGGCATTGGGCTATTGTACCGAAAGGGCTACTTTACTCAGCGCCTCAGTCCCGAAGGCGACCAAATAGCCGAAAGTCCAACCCTGCGTTTCACAGACCTGCCGATCGAACCCGTACGTCAGCCTGACGACCGGTGGCTCCGCTTGCGCTTGCCCCTCGGCTCGCAAACCCTGTACCTCAAGGTGTGGCGCTTGCACGTGGGGCGCGTGCCCCTTTATTTGCTCGATGCCGACCTGCCCGAAAACCCCGAACCTCTCCGCACCCTCACCCACCACTTGTATCCAGCTCCAGCAGAAGAGCGCCTCCGCCAGGAGATTGTATTGGGCTTTGGGGCCCAGGCCTTGGTAGAAGCGCTTGGACTCTCCGTAGACCTTTTCCACTACAACGAGGGGCACGCCGCTTTTCACGCCCTTGCCCACTGGGCTCACTGGCGAAAAGCGGGCCTTTCGGTCCAGGCCGCCCTCGAACGCGTACGTGCCGCCACCCTCTTCACCACTCATACCCCCGTCCCTGCAGGCCATGACGCCTTCTCCGCTGAACTGCTGCGCCCTTACTTAGAAGCCTTCGTCACCCAAGAGATAGGCCTGTCTTGGGAAAGCTTTTGGGCCTTAGGGCAGATGCCCTCCGACGAGAGCCGGTTCTCTTTGTCGGCTTTTTGCGTGCGCCTCGCTGCACGCACCAACGCCGTGAGTCAGCTCCATGGGCAGGTTTCGCGTGAGATGTTTGCCTCCTTGTATCCTGGATACCGCCCCGCAGAGGTGCCTATCGAAGGTCTCACCAATGGCGTTCACCAAGCCACTTGGCAAGCTCCTGAGTGGAGAGTGAGCCCTTCCACGGCGGCGGCTCTATGGGAGACTCACCAAACCCTTAAGAAGCGCTTGTTGGCCTACCTACAGTGGCGCATCCTCCAAGCACCCTGGCCGATCGCCTACCTCAAGGCCGCCCAGGCTTTCTTTGCTTCTATGGACGAAAACACCCTCCTATTGGGTTTTGCTCGGCGGCTGGCCATCTACAAACGGCACCTGCTTCTGCTGGAAGCGGAGGAGTTTGCGCAGCTATTAAAGGAGGCCCCCGTGCGTCTGCTTTTGGCGGGGAAAGCCCACCCTTACGACGAAGCTGGCAAGGCCGTCCTCAAAACCCTCTGGGCCAAGCTTAACCGCCCCCCCTTCCAAGGAAAGGTCCTCTTCCTACCCGACTACGATCTGGAACTGGCCCATCGCCTAATCAGCGGCGTCGATCTCTGGCTAAACTTGCCGGTGTATGGGCAAGAGGCCAGCGGCACCAGCGGGATGAAGGCCGCTTTGAATGGCGTTTTGCATTTAAGCTTGCCAGACGGCTGGTGGGCCGAAGTGGATGCCGAGGCGGCTGGCGGCTGGACTGTGCCCCCCTGCCCTACTCAGGATCCCGCGATTCGCGACGCCTGGGAAGCGGTCCAGACTGTGTTTGTCCTGCGCGAGGCGGTGCTGCCCACTTACCTGCGCCGCACAGCACAAGGCCTCCCCGCCGACTGGATAGACCGCATGAAAAAGGCTCAAGCCTACGTGGCCACCCACTTCACTACAAGCCGCATGCTCCAAGACTACGTCCACCGCCTTTACCAGCCCTTAGCTCAGCGACAGCGGAAGCTTCTTGGGCAGGAGGGCTCCTTCCAGGCCCGCCAAGCCCTCCTCGAAGCGGTAGAACAAGCCTGGCCTGCCCTCACCGTCAAACGGCTCCTGATCCCTCCTTTTGAGGAGCGAGCCCAGCCAGCCGGCGCCCCCTTCTCCATGGGCATAGAAGTGGATCCAGGCACCCTCCCCCCGGAAGCGCTGCGCGCCGAAGCCCTCTTCGCAGACCTCTCCGGTAAGCTCCACACCTTTCCCTTGCCACTCCAACAGCCCCACTTCTACGCCGCTGAACTCCAGCTCCCAGACCCCGGCGTATACCAGTGCGCGATTCGTCTGTATGCCTGGGACCCCTACCTCGAAGAAAGACTGTGGCCGTGGGCAAAGCTTTTTTGAGCAGCGTCAGTGCAGGTATAGCCTTTGCCTCAGAAGTTTTTTTCTTCCATCTCCAACATTCTGGGCGGTTTTTGCCGGTAGGCTCTGGGGTAGCGGCAGGCGGCGTGGTATGGGGTCTTTACTTCTGCTTGAAGGTCTCTCGAAAAAGCTTGCGGGTCGTCGGTCTCCTGCTGAGCGCCTTAGCTGGACTGGGGCTATGCACCTTTCAGGGCTGCGGTCTCTGGGCAGCGCTAACGGCTTTGCTGGTGACGATGGGGTACCCTCGGCTTTTCCGGCGGCATGCTTTGCTCAAGCCCTTAGCCATTGCGGGCGCCTGGATGGCCGCCGTGGCGGCGCTTACCCCCGCCCTGCCTCCTCTCCTGGCCCTACAACAGGCTACCTTGGTAGCCGCCACCAGCTTACCTTTCGATATCTCGACCTACCACGAAGACGCCTTTCTAAGTTTTCCTCGCCGGTTTGGGCTTCGCACGACGCGCTACGTTCTGTACGCCCTCTTAGCTGTGTACGGCTTAGTAGGTTGGGCAGCTTACCCCCCGCTTCGAGCCGCAACGTTTGCCACCGGTAGCGTGTTTCTGGTCCTAATGCACTGGCCTGGCTCGTTACGCTGGCCTGGAGTGCTTTTGTACGATGGGCTTTTCCCCCTGCAAGCTCTTACAGCGGCTTGCCTGCTGGGGTAACCCTCAGCTTTTCGGTACCTTTGGCGGTTTGTGGAGGTACTCTACCTGACCTATGATGGGCTCACCGACCCTCTCGGAGGCGCCCAAATCCTCCCCTACCTAAAAGGCCTGGCTGGGAACTTACCTCTCACCTTCCATGTGCTGAGTTTTGAAAAGCCGGAACGCTGGCTACAGACCGGCAGCCAGCTAACCAACTCTCTCCGCAATGGGCCTCTCCGATGGCACCCGCTTCGCTTCTCGCGAAAGCCTCCCGTATTGGCTAAAGCCTACGACCTGTGGCAGATGGAGCGAACCGCCACCCACCTGCTCAAGCGGCATCCTATACGCCTTTTACACGCCCGCAGCTACGTAGCCGGATGGACAGCTCATAAGCTGAGCCAGCGTTACGGCGTGCCATGGATTTTTGACATGCGGGGCTTCTGGGCCGACGAACGGCGCGAAACCCAAGCCTGGCCCAACTCCTCCCCCTTCTATCAGGCTCTGTATCGTCTGTGGAAGCGGCGCGAGCAAACCATGCTGGCCTCCGCCGCCCATATCATCGTCCTGACAGAAGCCGCTAAAACCTTCCTCACTGAGAGCGGGCTCCCCTCGGACCGGATCACGGTGATCCCCTGCGTAGCCGACTACGACCATTTTTTTCTATCGGCTGAGGCCTACGCCCTGGAGCGCCAGCGACGCCGCACCGAACTGCACCTCCCCCACCAAGCTTATGTCTTAGGCTATGTAGGATCAATCGGACCGCTGTATGAAGTGCGCGAAATGCTGCGTTTCTTCCGGGTGCTCCAAAGCCTAAGAGAAGAGGCTTACATGGTCTTCTACACCCCTGCTGCCGAGGAAGCGGTTCTCCGCTACTGGGATGAGACGGGCCTGCCCCGATCGGCCCTTCGCCTACGCTTTGTGCCTCGATCGGAACTGCCCGCCTACCTAACGGCGTTGGACAGCTCGATTATTTTCTGCCCATCTGGTTTCAGCCGGATAGGTAGCTCTCCCACGCGCATAGCTGAACTGCTGGCCATGGATATTCCAGTAGTCGTACAGGCCGACCTGGGAGACCACATCACTTTGGCGGCTCAAATCCCTGAAGGACTCTATCTCTGCGAGCGCTTTGACGAGGCGGTGTATTACCAGGTAGCGCGGTGCTTACTGGAGAGAAAACCCCGTGTACCCCCCCTTCGCGAAGCAAGCGCGCCTTTTCTGTCGCTGCCTGTGGGCCTCCAACGCTACAAAAGCGTCTATGAGCGCTTACTCTCGCCGGTGCGGGTACTCACCAAGTGAATCACTACCCCCAACAGCAGCGCTACCCCCACCGCTGCTCCCACCAGCAGCCAAAAAGTCTGGCGAAGAAAGGCCCAATCTTCCTTCTGCAGAGGGCGAGCTTGTCCAGGATAGGTCATAGACGGCTCACTGACCTGAGCTGGAATGCCCGCCGCCGGGGTAGCTGGTGCCTCTTTGACCGAGTTGATGTAAGCCCATAGGTCCTCCAGATCAGCCGGCGTCAGATCGGGAAAAGGCGGCATGACCTGCTTGTTGTACTCATTGTACACGGCCACCGCCTCTTTATCACCAGCTTGGATGAGCGCCTGCGAGTTGGCCACGAACCGAAAAAACCACTCTTTTTTCAGGCGACTTTCCAGCCCAGCAAGGGGAGGGCCGATGAGTTTTTGATCGAGCTTATGACAAGCTGCACACCGCTGCTGAAAAAGGATTTTACCCTTATCGGCGTTCTGGGTCCATGCCAGCCCCAAGAGGGCCAGACTTGTGCCAGTTAGTCGGTACCACATAGGCGCAAAAGTTTCTGTGTGTGTAGAAGGAGGTTTTCGTCGTAGGAAGTGTAAGAGCCCCGCAAACGGCCCTCACAGTCAATGAGGAAAATGGCGTCGGTATGCAGGATGTTAGTGCTATCGAGCCGGGCTGCGGCGAGGCCGAAGACCGTTTCAGCCAGGACGAAAGCCCACTTTTGAGTGGGAAGCCGCCAGAAAAGCCACCTGCGGCCTGGCACCGAGTAGCTGGCCAGGTAGGCTTCCACCTGCCCGAGGGTATCCCGTTCCGGGTCCAAGGAAAGGGAAACCGCCACCAGAGGAGCTTCAGGCGGGGTGTGCAAAAGCACCTCCCGAAGCCGGCCGCTCAAGCGGGGACACACCGACGCACAACGGGTATACACAAAAGTGAGGAGCACCACTTTTCCCTGTAAAGCCTCTACCCGTACAGGTTGGCCTGCCAAGTCTACGAGCGGATAAGCCGCTACAGCAGGCCAGATAACTCGTCCAGCAGGGGGGATAGTGTAACGCTCATAAAACCACCACCCGCCCGCCACCAGCGCGCTACCCACCCACGCCGCCCACAAGTAGAGGCTCGATTTCATGGGCGCCTTTGGACGAGTGGAGCCGGATTATCCGGCGCGTAGGGGGGAGCACCCTGGGGTGTGCGAAGCGCTTGCCGCAGAGGAGCCCAATACGACACCCCTATAAGCAGAAGCGAAATCACCAGCCAAGGGCGCAGTCGCATCACCACCGAGCGCGTATCCGCTACGGGATGCAGACTTTCTGCGGTGGGGAAAGACAGTTGGCCGCCTTCTGTGGCGGGCCTGCCAGCCAACGTCGCTACCCACACCAGCAGGTAGATCACAAAGGCCAGCGTCATTACCGCGGCCCCGATCCCGGTCAGGTACGCCGTGGGCACCCAATCAGCCCGAAAGTGCGGTGAGTTCGGGTCTAAATACGACAGGCCCAGGTTAGTGCGACGAGGCTGGCCCAATAGGCCCCCATACATCATCGCTGGCGAAAAGAGAAAGATCCCCAGCATCCAGAGGTACGGCACGGCGACGTTCCAGCCCCGCAGGCGGATAGGCTTGCCTGTAAGCTGGGAGAAAAGCTCCAGGGACAGGGCCAAGATCGTCAGGAAGACCGGTCCGCCCACCGTCATGTGAAAATGGCCGGAGATAAAGCCAGTGTTGTGGATCGCCTGGTTGAGGTTGTAGGAGGCGTTCACAATGCCGGTGATCCCGCCAAAAATGAAGATCAGCAGACCAGCCAGGCTGTAGGCTACAAGCGGCCGCTCAGCATCGAACCAGGGCAGACGGGCCACCCAGTCGAAGAGCCCTTGGGCGCCCCGCTGCCGCCCAGCGTGCTCCAGCGACGCCGCCACCGTAAAAGCCGTCAGGAAGCTGGGAATCGCCACCGCAAAGGTCAACATCGCATGCACCCCTTTCCAAAAGCGATCAAAGCCGGGCTCAGTGTACTGGTGATGCAGCCCTACCGGGATGCTGAAGAGGAGAAACAGAAGAAAGGCGACCCGAGCCGCGTAGTCGGAATACAGCTTTCCTCCAGCCAGCTTTGGCAGCATCACATAATAGACAACGTAAGTGGGCAGCAGCCAGAAATACACCAGAGGATGCCCAAAAAACCAAAAGAGCGTGCGAGCTAAGGGGATATTGATGGTGTCTACCCAGCCCAGAGACCAGGGGATGAGCATGAAAAGCACCTCGATAGCCAAGGGAATGGTGCACAAAAACCAGATCAGGAAAGTGACCAGGATCCCCAACACCGCCAGCGGAAGGGGCTGAGTAGGGTTTTCTTTCTGGAAGCGAGCCACAAGCGGCAGCCACCCAAACAAGGCCACCCACGACCCTACCACCAACAGCGCAGCCCCAATATAGAAGAGGGGATGCGCTTTGAGGGGGGGATAGAAAGTATAAAGCACATCAGCCCAGCCCAGGAGCATAGGCACAGCGGCTAAGAGGGTGCCGATCACCATCATGCCTGTCGAGAGCAGGTGCACCGAGGGGAAAAGAGGCCGCTGAAGGTAGTATTGCATGAGGGCATTCCCGAAGGCTACCCCGAAAAAGGTCGTCAGCACCACCGCATTGATCACGCCGTGGAGCGTCAAGCCCTGGTAATAGTTCAGCCCCAGAAAACTGGAACTCTGGATAATCCCAGCCCGATACAGCGTTTGTAAAAAGCCATGATAAATGCCCAGCACTAAAAGAAGGATGGGTAGGGTCACCTCTACCACCAGCAGAGCTCGAGACAACGTGGACACCCGGAAGGGGGCGAGTTGGTTTTTTTCCAGCACCGACATAGGCGTAGGGGGTTAGGTTGTTATTTCACGACGAGGTAAGCGACCATGTTTTGATGGGCTGCGCCGCAATACTCATGGCACACGATGGGATAAACGCCAGGTTTATCCAGCCGGATGCGGTAAGCGTTGACGACGCCGGGGATAGCCATCAGGTTAGCGTTAGACCAGCTGAGGTAGAAGCCATGGGTGACGTCAGCCGCGCTGAGGAAGAGGTCAAGGGGTTGGCCGGCGGGCACTTCCACCACTTCCGGTTCGAAGCGCCACATGCGCGCCACATAGAAGATTTGCCGGGTGCCGTTGGGGAGGGTATCCACCCGACCTTCGGTGAAGGGGCGCACCTCAGGCGGCAAACAAGGGGGTACATCAATACCCTGCAAGCGAGCCGCCGCAAGCAGCGCAAGAAAGAAAATGCTTAGCAGCCCAGCTGAAAAAACCAAGACGATCTTTTCCATCCGGTCCATAGTCAACCCCGTTTGAGCATGAGAAAATAGCTGGCCAGCCAGATAAGGACGGTAAGCAAAATGAGCGCGCCAAAGAAAGCCAGCGCTCCATAAGGCACGAAGCCTTCTTCAGTCCGGTCAGGCGTTTCCATAGGCACCTCCTCTTAGGTCGGAGGCAAAGGCACACATTTTCTTTCACATCAAAATGAGATCATTGGGCCCAAAGAAAGGGGGGCAGCCTTCGGCTGCCCCCCTGGGAATGAGAATGAGGAAGCCTCTCAGAACTGATAGCCCAAGCGCAGGGCACCCAGCGCCTGCACCCCAAACTGAAAGCCTTTCCCTCCTGCCGTCTTGGTGACGGTAGTAATACCCCCCGCCGAAGTGGTGGTGACCACATCACTCTGCGAAGTGGAAGACAAAAGCAGGCCCCATTCTACCCCAAGGTAAAGCTTCTCCACGAAGTACCAGTCAAAACCGGAATAAAGCCCTAAACCAATAGAGGTGCCTTTCCTCCCAAAAGTGGACTGGCCATCCACCGTCTGGGAGAAGTTAGCCTGGTAGGCTCCCCCGTTATAGTTGGTGCGAGTAGTCTTGGCGGAGGAAAATCCAAAGAGGAGGTAAGCCCCTGCGAAGGTAGAGAGCTTTTCCCCTCCCGTAAAGTGGTACTCGGCCCCCGGCAAAAGCTGGAAAGTGGTGTAGGTTTCTTTTTCCTCGCCCACTCCGCCGGTTCCGTCGGGGTTTTCATAATCCTTGTTGGTTTGGCTTCGGCTACTGAATCCCAGGCCTACCCGAATAGCCAGGTTATCCCCGAGGAAGTACCGCACCCGGGCTCCCTGAACCAGACCAATGTTGATGTTGTTGATAGCGCCATTGAGGGCGACTTCTCCAGTTACTGTGCCGCCAGTCGGCTTCTGAGCATACAGCCCGGCTATAGCCAGGGCTCCTGCTACCGTGAACGTACGGATGTGCATAGCGCCGCAAAGGTAAAGCTTTTCGGAGACATACAAGCAAGTCCTGTACGATTCTTTTGGAAGTGGGATGGCTTTAGTTTTCCCCTTCTTTTTCCCAGGAGGTGTCGGGGTGGTCCCAGAGGGCGGCCAAGTACAGCTCCCGTAAGAAGTAGGCGGCGGCGCCAAGGCCTGCGATGCTCCAGCCTCGCCAGCCAAGCCGCCACCCTCCTTTGAGGAGCAAACTTTTGAAGAAGCGCGCGCCAGCCTTGAAGAGGGCTCGCCCAAATGCCGGTTGTCTTCCCTGGACATAAGCCGCCTGGGCGGCTATGCGGGCATAATGGCGATTGCGCTCAAGGTGCTCCTCGACGGTGGCATACGTGTAGTGCCAAAGCTCGCCCGAGAGCCAAAGAGGCTTGACCCCCGGAGCCAAAACCAGCCGTTCATGTACGGGGGCTGGGTCCCATTCGGCGGCTCCCTTGGCAAAGAGGCGCACTTTCCAATCGGGATACCAGTCACTGGCGCGAATGAAAGCCCCACAATACACGGCCACCCGAAGCATTCCATAGGCCGCTGCGCGCCAGCGCCCCTTTTCCGCTAAGATAGCTTCTCGGAGCGCCGGCGAAAGCACCTCGTCCGCATCCACAGACAAAATGTATTTTCCTTGGGCCAGGCTATTGGCGTAGTTTTTTTGGGGGCCATAGCCTGCGAAGGGCCGTTCATACCACCGTACCCCAGGGAAGCTCAGCGCTATAGCCTTTGTCTCATCTGTAGAACCGCTATCCACGATCACCACTTCGTCGACTACGCCCATGAGGGCCTGGAGAGTAGGGCGAAGTCGGTGGGCTTCGTTGTAGGTAATGAGAACCGCGGAAAGCTCCATTAGTAAGCGGTGCGGATGGCTTCGATGGGGTGGAGACGAGCAGCGTGCCAAGCAGGCGCAAGGGCCGCTATCAGTCCTACTGCGATCGCCACGGCGGTGCTCCACGCCAAATCAGCTGGAGCGACCGCCAAAACGAGCCCTTCTTGAGCAGCCCAGCCCGAGAGGCCCACCACCAACAGCGCCGTAAGCCCCAGGCCTATCCCCCCACCCGTAAGCGCCAAAAGAAGACCTTCTATCAAAAAGAGCGCCAGAATAAACTCCTTAGGTGCGCCCATGGCCCGCTGAATGCCAATCTCTCCTCGACGTTCTCGCACGGCAATATAGAGTATATTGGCCACCCCGATCCCTCCCACCAGCAGGGAGAAAGTCGCAATAAAAAGGCCTACGAGCTGCACATACCCTGTGAAGCGGCGCACTTGCTCCAACAAGGCGTCTTGACGGTTGATGCTGAAGGTGTCTTCGGCTTGGGGGGGCAGGCGGCGAGCCTGGCGCATCAGACCTCGTACGCGCACCTCCAGAAGGTCTATAGGAAGCGCTTGGGGGTCCTTGGCCCGCACCAGGAGCGTACGGTCTCCTCTATACCGAGGCAAACCGTATAGGCGGTACAGCAGGGGAAAAGGCACCAACATCGCTTTGTCCAGTTCTCCGCCGAAGCTGCCCTGGGCCTTAAGCACCCCTATCACTTCGAGGGGTCGTCCTTTGTACCAGACTACCCGGCCTACTGGATTGAGGGTACCGGTCAGGTTACGCGCCAACTCACTACCTAAAATAGCGAAGAGCCTCCCCCCAGTCAGTTCTTCTGGGCGAAAATACCGTCCAGCCCGCAGCTCTACTGGAAAGACTCGGTCAAACCCTTCGGTAATGCCTAACACGCGCACGCGTTCGGTCTGGCTCTTGAAGCGCACAGGCTGATCGTATTGATCGTACCGGAGGGCTACCCAGGCTTTGTCTCGGAGGGCTTTCCGGGCAAGCTCGTACTCCACCAGCGAAATGCGTGGCCGGCGCCATTCCTTTTGCCAGTCCGAGCCCGAAAAGCGCCAGGTAAAATGGTGCACATAGACCGTAGAAGCCCCAAGTCGCTCGAAACGGTCCACCAGCGTTCGCTCCATCGAGTAGGTAAATACGCGCACCGCCGTAATAGAAAAAAGGCCAATCGCTATGGTGACTAAGGTCAAAATAGAACGGCGACGGTGAGCCCCAAGGTTGCGCCAGGCCTGACGCCACGCTTCGGCCAGCAAGCTAATCATGGTATCTTTGCAGGCACAAAGTTATGAGCAGCCGGCTATCCGACTACGCCTTTGAACTCAGTCCGGCCCAGATCGCCCAGTACCCCCCAGAACCCCGCGGCAGCAACCGCCTCCTGGTGCTTCATCGCTCAACCGGCCAAATAGAACATCGGCGATTTGCCGACCTGGTGGAGTACCTCGGTGAAGGAGACGTCCTCCTCTACAATAACTCCCTGCCCTTCCCTTGCCTCCTACGAGGTCATAAAGAACGAAGTACCTCGCCAGTGGAAGTGCTCCTCTTGCGGGAACTGGACCCCGAAACCCACCTGTGGAACGCCATGGTAGAACCCGCTCGGAAAATCCGGGTAGGCAACAAGATTCACTTCTACGACAGCGCGCTCACGGCCGAAGTGGTGGACAACACCACCAGCCGGGAACGGGCGATCCGGTTTATCGTGCCGCCGGGGGAGTCATTTTCGGCCCTGATAGAGAGCATCGGGCGAATGGCCCTGCCTGGCTACATCACACGCCCCTACCGAGAGCAAGATTTCCGCGACTTCCGGCCTGTTTGGGACGGCGTTCTGGGTTCGGTCCAAGCTCCGGACGCCAGCCTGCCCTTTACCCGGCTCCTGATTCGCCAGCTGCAGGTCAACGGCGTCGAGTTAGTACCCGTCACCTTACATGTAGGCACCGCCAACTTCCGAGCCATCGAAGTAGAGGACCTCTTCAAGTTTTCTATGGATGCGGAGTACTTTGAGGTCAGCCCCCAAGCTGCGGAGCGCGTCAATGAAGCCCGCCGGCAAGGTAAACGCGTGCTGGTGGTGGGGGTAAGTACCCTACGCGCCGTCGAATCCAGCCTGTCCGCCTACGGTGACCTCAAAGCCGGCGCAGACTGGACGGTGAAGTTTATTTTCCCGCCCTACCGTTGCCAGATTCCCACGGCCCTTTTGACGCAGTTTCACCTGCCCAAATCGGCCGGCTATATCGCCACCGCCACCTTCGGGGGATACGGACCTGTACGCAAGGCCTACGAAACAGCCCTGAAAGAAGGCTACCAGTGGGGCTGCTATGGGGACCTCCTCCTCGTGCTCTAATGTGGATATGGGTCCAACTGGCCGGCGGAGCAGGGAGCCGCTTCGGAGAAAAACGCCCTAAGCAGTTCAAGCGGCTACGAGGACGTCCTCTCTTATCGTACGCTATTGAAACTTTCCTGCAGGTAGCGCCAGAAAGCCCCGTCGTGGTGGTGCTGCCCTTAGATCACTTTGCGTATGGGAAAGCTCTCCTAAATCGGTTCTTGGGAGGCGCCTCGCTGCATTACGTAGTGGGGGGCCCGACGCGCAGCGCTTCTACCGAAGCCGCCCTCCACTACCTGAACCAGCTCGGATGGCTCACAGCCGACCACCTCATTGCCTTCCACGATGCGGCGCGCCCCTTTGTCTCTGAAGCGCTTCTGCGCCGCGTCTTTGCAGCGGCAGAGACCTATGGAGCGGCCTTGCCGGCTCTGCCCGTTTCTTTCTCCCTGCGCCGAGTAAGCGAGGAAGGGTCCGAAGCCCTCCCCCGCGAAGGCATCTGGGAAGTGCAGACCCCCCAAGCCTTCCAAGGGCACCTCCTCCAACTGGCCTGGAAACGCCTTTCGCCCACCGCCGAAACCCGCTTTACCGATGAAGGCAGCTGGATAGAAGCCGCCGGCTTCCGGGTACAGGTCGTAGCCGGCGAACCCACCAACCTCAAAATCACCCATCCCATCGACTGGGAAGTAGCCCGCGCCTGGCTGCGCCGCCTGCGCTGAATTTCGTACCTTTGGGGCCTGGCGAGATAGCTCAGTTGGTAAGAGCGCAGGATTCATAACCCTGAGGTCGCGGGTTCGAATCCCGCTCTCGCCACGGCGGGGCGTAGCGCAGCTGGTAGCGCGCAGCGTTCGGGACGCTGAGGTCGCTGGTTCGAGTCCAGTCGCCCCGACTTTTTTGTACTTTTCCCCCATGGGGCGCCATTGGATCAGCCTTGTGGTGGGGGCTTTGGTTTGGGGCCAAGTCCAAGACGATTTCACAGACGGAGACTTTACGAACAATCCCCCTTGGTCCGGCACCGACGCCTACTGGATCGTGACCCCTGACCAGCGTCTGCGTAGCAATGGCCCAGCCGCTACCGCTACCCTCTACCTATCTACCCCTAATGCGCTGATTCACAACACCGAATGGCGCTTCTGGGTGCGTTTGGCTTTCAATCCCTCCACCCAGAACTATGTGCGGGTGTACCTCGTGGCCGACCGCAGCGACCTCACCGACCCCGCCCTGCAAGGCTACTACCTCAAGCTGGGGGGCATCTCCGGCACCCTGGATAGTCTGGAGCTGTGGCTGCAGCAGGGTTCTACCCATACCCGCTTGGCTGGAGGACGGGCCGGCCGATTTGGTAGCACCGACAACGTCCTGCGTTTGCGGGTGCTACGAGACGCCGCCGGCAATTGGCAGGCTTACAGCGATAGCACTGGCTTCTGGGAACCTGAGTTTACCCTCACCGACGCCACCCTCACTACCACCGCCTACTTCGGTGTGTACTTTCAGCACACCTCCACCAACCGGCAGAACTTCTACCTGGACGAGGTGTATGTAGGGCCGCCGATCGTGGACACGACATCCCCACAACTGATCCAGGCTCAGGTCCGCACGCCCATCCTCATACGGCTGCAGTTTTCGGAAGCGCTGAGTCCAGCTACAGCTACGGACGCAGGCCGTTACGAGCTTTTACCGGGGCCGGTGCCCATCGCCAGTATCAGCCAGCCCTCCCCCAGCCGGATAGAACTGACGCTGGCACAGCCCCTGGTCCCCTCTCAAGTCTATACCCTCCGCTGGAACGGCCTGGAAGACCTGTCCGGCAATGCCAGTACAGACCAGACGACGATCGTCCTGCCAGAAACGCCCCAGCCGCGAGACCTGGTGATTTCCGAGATCCTTCCCAAGCCTACGCCTGTCGTTGGCCTGCCTCCTCACGAGTATGTCGAACTGCACAACCCCTCCTCCCGCTGGCTCACACTGGCAGGGTGCCGACTCTGTGACGCCACACAGTGCGCTACCCTGCCCGACCGCCTGCTACCCCCTGGCGGTTATGCCCTGTTTGTGCCAGGTAGTGCGATAGCCGATTACCCAGATGCTCTACCCCTCAGTCCCTGGCCCACCCTCAATGACAGCGGCGACAGCCTCACCCTCTGGAATGCCGACGACAAGCTCTTGGACCAGGTGGTGTACACCTCACGATGGTACCGCGACCCGAGTAAAGCCAGCGGAGGCTGGAGCCTCGAACGCATAGACCTGACCAACCTCTGCGCTACCGACTCTAACTGGGCCGCCTCGAATGACCCACGCGGCGGCACCCCCGCTCAAATCAATAGTGTGGCCGGCCTATGGAGCGACCGTACTCCACCCGCCCTTCAAGAAGTGACTTTCCCCCTGCCCGACCAGATTCGACTGCGCTTTTCTGAGCCGGTTGACACCGCCGCAATGCAAGACCCCAGCCGTTACACCCTCTCTAACGGCCCGACCGTCCAAAGCGCACAAGTAGGCCTGCCAGAAGAAATCGCGCTCTCTCTTAGTGCGCCGCTTCAGCCCAGCCAGCCCTATACGCTTCACATCCATGCCCAGGACTGCCAAGGCAACGCCGCTCTGCTTGAATACGCTTTCGGCCTGCCCGAAGCACCTCAACCCTACGACCTTGTCTTTAACGAAATCATGGCCGATCCTGACCCCCCTGTAGCTCTGCCACCCTTCGAGTATGTGGAGCTGTACAACCGTTCGAGCCGCTACATAGAACTGCGGGACCTCTCTCTGGAAGTGAATGGCCGCCTCTACTCCCTGCCCACCTACCTCTTGCGGCCGGGTCAGTATGCTGTACTGACCAGCGCTGAAGGGGCCGTGGCTTTTCAGGTGCAGGGTGTGCCTGCGATAGGTCTTTCGAGCTTCCCCTCACTCCTGAATAGTGGGGCCACGCTGCGCCTGCGAACAGCTTCCGGATCCCTCATCGAAGAGGTAACCTACAGCTCCACCTGGTACCGGGACCCCGCAAAAGACGAGGGCGGCTGGAGCCTCGAACGCCTTTACGCGGACTGGCTATGCGGCACGGCAGACAACTGGCAGGCCAGCCTCGCCGCTGCAGGGGGCACCCCCGGCCAGCCCAACAGCCTTACTCCGAATGCCCCACGCCCCGCCACGCAGATCAGCCAGATCGCTTACGAGCCCCCCTACCTGATACTGCGCTTCAACGAGCGTCTGGACAGCGCCGCCCTGGCCGACCCCGGTCGCTATCGCTTCCAGCCCGGGCTGCCTCTTCTCGCCGCCGAAGTAAGCCAGCAAGGCCAGCTTGTGCAGCTTCTGCCTATGCAGAACCCCCAGGAAAGCGAGCTTTATCAGGTCTGCCTGGAAGGGGTGCCTTCCTGTGCTGGCGAAGCTGAACCGACCCTGTGTGCCTCGCTGCGCATCCCTTCCCCCGCAGAGCCGGGCAGTCTCGTAATAAACGAAATCCTGCCCGAACCCCAGACAGGAGGTAGCCGCTACGTCGAACTGTACAACCGTTCGACTCGATGGATAGACTTGCGAACCCTTCTTTTGGCCCGGGGAAGTCCTCCGACTCGTCATCAGGCGATTACTTCAACCCCCTATCTATTGGGGCCAGGGCAGTATTTATGTCTGACGGCGGATAGCGCCGATGTACAGGCACGCTACTTACCTCCCCCCGAAGCCCGTTTTTATCAGGTCTCGAGCTTGCCCGCCTACGACTACCAGCAAGACACCGTGTGGCTCCTGCGAAAAGCCGACTCCCTACCCATAGACTATGTGCCTTACGAGGAGTCCTACCACTTTCCGGACCTGCGTTCTCGAAAGGGCGTAGCTTTGGAGCGGCTTTCACCTGAGCGGTCTTCGCTGGACCCGCAGAACTGGTATTCGGCCGCCAGTGGCGTGCGCTACGGCACACCGGGTTACCCCAACTCTCAGCAGGAGCGCCCCACCGAAAGCACCCCTATTCGGCTTGAGCCGCAGACCTTTTCCCCAGATGGCGATGGCTACGATGACCTACTGTGGATATACGTGTGGGCAGAAGAAGCCGAGACCCGCTCCGATATTGCGGTGTACAGTTTGCGAGGGCACCTTGTGCGCTCCCTGGCCGAAGGAGTGCTCTTAGGGGTGGGTGAAAATCGCTTCCGGTGGGAAGGTACCGATACAGGAGGTCAACGTCTGCCCGCCGGACTGTATCTGGTTGCCATTAGGCTCACGCGCCCCCGCACCGGCGAAGTGCGCCTCTATCGGCTACCCTGCGCCATCGCAGAAAAGCTACGGTAAGTTACTCCTTGCGAGAAGAGGCCTTCCGAGGGGCTTTGGTGGGTTTAGACGCTTTTTCGGCCATCAGCTGCTGACAGGCTTCAACCGTGAGGTGAGTGGGGTCTACCCCACGCGGGAGGGTGTAGTTCCTGCCGCCGTACTGAATATACGGCCCATAACGCCCACGCAAAATCCGGATTCCGGCCTCTGGAAACTCCCGAAGCACTCTATTGGCTTGCTGATGGCGACGGGCTTCGATGGCCTCGATAGCTTCCTCTTCGGTCAAGCTGAAGGGGCTCATCCCCGGCAAAAGGGGGTAGTTGGCCCCTTTGTGACGTAAGTAGTAGCCATAGGGCCCCCGGTGCACCCATATGGGTTCGCCTTCATACGAGCCCACCGGCCGAGGAAAGGACAACAGCTCCAGAGCGTTTTCCAGGCTAAGCTGGTCGAGTTTGAAGCGGCTTGGCACAGAAGCAGTCCGGTAGTGGGGGTCTCCTTTTTCGCCCAATGCGACGTACGGCCCATTTCGGCCAACGTGAAGGAAGATAGGCTGTTGAGTCACAGGATCGTAGCCTAAGAGGCGATGGCGGTATTCGTTTCGGGTGGTGCGGGCCGTCTCGAGTTCGGCTACGAAACGCTGGTAAAAGGCGTTTAGCATAGCCTGCCAGTCCAGCTTCTGTGCGGCGATCTGGTCCAGTTCGGCTTCAACCCGGGCTGTAAACTCATAGTCCAGGATGTCAGGGAAGCGCGCCACGAGAAAATCCAACACCTGAATCCCCAGTTCGGTGGGCAGGAGTTTATTTTTCTGGAGTTCTGGGGCGGGCGTTTGACGCCGACGTTCTGACTGTCCGTCTGGATGAAGGAGTAGCTCGGTGTAGGGAGGCCGGTTTACCCGAAGGTTTTCGCGCCGGATATAGCCTCGTTTGAAGAGGGTTTCGACGGTAGGGGCGTAGGTAGAAGGGCGGCCGATCCCGCGGCTTTCCAGCTCACGCACGAGGGTACCCTCCGTATAGCGCGCAGGAGGAGCCGAGAAGCGTTCGACGACTCGAAGGAGATTCCAGGACCATTTCTGTCCTGGCTCCAGGAGAGGGAGAGGGGGAGCTTTTTCTTTTTCCTCTTCGTCGTCGGCTTGGCTGTAGAGCTGGAGGAAGCCCGGCCGCACTAAGACGGCGCCTTTGGCCTCGAAGCGCAGGAGCGGCTCAGTGGGCTTTTCGGGGAGGAGCTGGGCAACGGTCTCTTCGTAAAGGGCTTCTGGCATCTGGCTGGCGAGGGTTCGCCGCCAGATGAGGGCGTAGAGTTTTTGTTCGTCGGCGGTGTCGCCGGCTTCGTCGAGGCTGGGGTTAGTGGGGCGGATGGCTTCGTGGGCTTCCTGGGCGTGAGCTGAGCGGGTTTCGTAGGTGCGCGGACTCACCGCCTCAGGTCCATACCGGGCAGCGATCGCCGCGTGAATGGCCTGTAAGGCTTCGGGTGCGAGGTGCACCGAATCGGTCCGCATGTAGGTAATGAGGCCCTTTTCGTATAGGCTCTGGGCCGTCCGCATAGTCCGCTGCAAGGAAAAGCCCAAGCGCCGCTGGGCTTCCTGCTGCAGGGTCGAAGTCGTAAAGGGTGGCGGCGGCGAACGGCGCCGGGTTTTTTTCTCCACTTTCGTCACCTGGAGGGCTTGGCCGACGAGCTGGCGCAAGTACTCCTGAGCGGTCTCCAGGTCAGGGAGGTCCGGCTCAACCAAGGTTGCCTTGAAGGGCGGTTCGGCTACAAGATGGGCTTCGGCGCTATAAGAGACTTCGGGTTGGTGGCCAGCAATGGCGCGTTCCCGTTCTACAATCAGGCGCAGCGCGACTGATTGAACCCGCCCAGCAGAAAGGGCGCTTTTTTTGCCTGCCTTGGGGAAAATACGCCACAAAAGCGGAGAAATCTCATATCCCACCAGCCTGTCCAAGAGGCGCCGCGCCTGCTGCGCCTCTACCAAGCTCATGGAGATAGGGCGAGGGCTTTTGAGCGCTTGCTCCAGGGCCCGACGCGTGATCTCATGGAAAGCGATACGCACGGGCTCGTGCGGAGAGATCCCCAATAGAGCGCACAAATGCCAGGCGATGGCTTCGCCTTCTCGGTCTTCGTCGGTGGCCAGCCACACCTGCGAGGCCTCGGCCACTTGCTTGTGGAGGATCTGAAGGTGGGCTTTTTTGCCCGGCTGCACCTCATACACCGGCACGAAGCGATATTGGCCGCCTTCTTCCAAGATTTGGACGCCCAGGCCTTTTTCAGGCAGGTCGCGCACATGCCCATACGACGCGGCTACCTCGTATTGTTTCCCCAGCAGACGCCGGATCGTCTGGGCTTTGGTAGGGGACTCTACAATAAGGAGGGGCTTGCCTGAATCGGCCATCCGCGGCAAATATACACCTAAGCGGCAGGGCTGTGCTTCCAGCGGTTGTGGGTCCAGAGCCAGTTATGCGGCGCTCGGCGAAGGCTGGCCTCCAAAGCTTCCACATACAAGCGGGTGAGCTGGCCTTCGAGCAAACTCCCCGGCTCATCCGTAAGCACGGTAGGGTAAGCTTCATATCGGTGCCTCTCTACCTGCACAATCTCTACAAAAAGCACGCGATAAGCCCCCAGGCGGGCGCTGCGTTCGAGCCCCCCGTGCCAAGCGGTGAGACGATTCAGGAAGGGCACCCAATAGGCTTTTTCCAGGTCACTGGGGCTTTGGTCAGCCATGAGAATGAGCGTATGGGTAGTGGAGCGCATGCGCACCAGTCGCGCACCCATTTTCCCCAGCGGCAGCATCTCACTCCCATAGCGCCCTCGTAAGTGCAAGAAAAACCTGTCCCCTACCTTCCAGCTAAGCGGCAAATACACACACAAGATAGGGGCTTGAGTGTCTTTGCGCACGATCCACCCACCCCATTCCCAGTTGAACTGGTGACCCATGGCCACTATCACCGATTGGCCTCGGCGATGAGCCTCGTGAAAAAGCTCCAGCCGCTTAATCTCGAACCGCTCCCGCACCGCCTCCCAATCGTGCGCCTGCATGAAGCACACCTCCATCATCCAGTCCGCAAAAAGCCGGTAAAAGGCCTTCTCGGTGTCAGTAATCCATGTTTCGGGCTTCTCAGGGAAGGCTTGGCGAAGATGGCGACGCACCAGCTCTCGCCGATAACCCCATAACCGATACAGGATGTAATAGAGGTAATCCGCTATTTGGTCCCGCCGAGCCCAGGAAAGACGCCCAAATCTTGTAAGCACCCCGTCCAGAAGCCTGTAGGCCAGCTCTTCCATCGGGGCAAAGATGCAAGTGTTACTTTCGCTGTATGTGCCGGATAGGTGGGGTGTGGGCCTGGGGCGAGGCAGACAAGGACCGTATGAAGGGGCGGCTGGTTCTATTGGCACGCTGGCAGGCGCACGGAGGCCCTGACGGAGAGGGCTTATGGATGGCCCCCCAAACGCCCCTCGGCCTGGTGCATCGCCGGCTCGCCATTCTGGATTTGTCACCCGCTGGCGCGCAGCCCATGCAGCGCGCCCACCTCTGCCTCACCTACAACGGCGAAATCTACAACTACGCCGACCTGCGAAAACAGCTCATCCAGCAAGGCTACTCCTTTTCCAGTCACACAGACACCGAAGTCCTGTTATGGGGGTGGCACACCTGGGGACCCGATCTGCTGCCCCGCTTACGGGGCATGTGGGCTTTTGGATTGTGGGATGGTCAAGCGCTCTGGCTGGTGCGAGACCGCTTCGGTGTAAAGCCCCTCTTCTACACCGTGCGTCCGGAAGGGTGCTTCTTCGCCTCGGAACTGACCGCCCTGCTGAAGGTTTTACCCCAAAAACCCTCCCCCTTGCCGGCTGCCCTACCTACTTACCTGGCCTATGGGTTTGTACCGGCACCGTATACCTTTTACGAAGGTGTCTGGCAGGTAAGACCTGGCCACTGGCTGCGCATCACCCCTACCACCACCGAAGAGCGCCCTTACTGGGAGCCGCAAAAACTCTTCTTTACTTCTCCTCATCCTCGGCCCTTGGACGAAGTAGAGGCCCGGCTCACCGAAAGCTTCCAGCGGCGGCTGGTAGCCGACGTGCCCGTAGGGCTTTTTCTAAGCGGAGGGCTCGACTCTTCGCTGGTAGCCGCTTTGCTGGCGCGCAAAGTCGGCGTCCACCTCCCCGCTTTCACATTGGGGTTCAGAGAGGCCGGCTACGATGAAGCCTCCTGGGCCGCCGCCATCGCTCAGCACCTGAACCTGCCGCATTTCCCTCTTTACCTCACCCCCGATGACCTGCGCCCCCTGATCGAAAAACTCCCTTCCCTGTACGGGCAACCCTTTGGCGATGCCTCCGCCCTTGCGGTATACGCTTTGGCCCGCTTTACTGCCACCCACGTCAAAGTGGTGCTTTCCGCCGATGGGGGAGACGAGCTTTTTGGGGGCTACCTACGACACACCCAATCGCTGACCCGGCTACGTTGGCTGGCCCGCCTTCTGCGCGCCCTGCCCTTACAGCCCGAGCACTTGTCTGCCCTCCAGTCTTTCCTTCCTGGCGCGACCTTTCACAATCTGCCAGCTAAACTCTTCAAACTGCAGCATTTTCAGGGCCTGCACTACGGAGAGCTGGTGGCGGCTTTTCCAGAAGGCTTGGCCCAAGCCGCGCTCACCGAACCCCTGCCGCCCCTGCCTTACCTGCCCGAAGAGTTGCCTGAACCGTGGTTTACCCTTCGCAGTCGCCAGTATCTGGACCTGGTGCGATACCTGCCCGACGACGTACTGCAAAAAGTCGACCGCGCCACCATGACCCACGCTTTGGAAGCCCGTGAACCCTTCTTGGACCCCGAGCTGGTAGAACTGGCCGGACAGCTACCTCCCCCGGAAAAAGTCCACGGCACCGAAACCAAACGAATCCTAAGGCGGCTGCTTGCGCGCTACCTCCCACCCCACCTCTACCAGCGCCCCAAACAGGGCTTCGCTGTGCCGGTGGCCGCCTGGCTTAGAGGCCCCCTCGCCGATCCCCTGCGCTATTTCCTCTACAGCCAGGAATCGCCCCTGCGCACCCTGCCTTTTCGCTTCGGAAGACTCCACGCATGGCACCGAACCTTCGCCGCCGGCGCAGAGAGCTATGGGCTTTTTTTCTGGCACCTTTTCGTGCTGGGCCTGTGGAGCGCTTGGTACAAGGAAAGCTCCTTGAATACCTAATCAACCCTACTATTGTTTTTGCCCAATATGGCTCGCGTAATCCTTACAGGTGGCACAGGCCTGATAGGGCGTGCCCTACTACCTGCGCTTCGACAAGCCGGCTATGAACCAGTGGTGCTAAGTCGCCGACCCGTACAGCTTCCGCAGACACTTGTAATCCCCTGGGAAGGAACGACCTTTCCGGCCTCTCTCCCGGGCAAAGACATAGTAGCCGTTATCAACCTGGCCGGAGCCGGGATCGCAGACAGGCGGTGGACGCCAGCCTACAAGCAAGTTTTATGGGAAAGCCGTGTACGAGCGACCCAGGCTGCGGTAGCGTGGCTGCGGGAGAAAGCCCCTTCGGCGCGGCTCATTTCGGCTTCGGCGATAGGGTATTATGGGAGCGGGCTTTCGCCGGCACACTTGACCGAGAAAGGCTCGGCTGGCAAGGACTTCTTAGCGGGGTTAGCGCAGGCCTGGGAAGCGGCTGCCCAAGCAGCCCCGACGCCACCCGTTTTACTGCGGCTGGGGGTAGTCCTGAGCCGGGCAGGCGGAGCCTGGCCCCGCCTCCGACAGGGTTTTCGGGCTGGCATAGCTACGTATTTTGCACCAGGCACGCAGGGCTTCTCATGGGTCCATATTCAGGATGTGGTGAGAGCCTTTCTATGGGGGCTCACTCACCCCAGCGCCCAGGGTCCCTACAACGTCACTGCGCCCCAGCCCGTCAGTGCGCGAGCCTTTGCTGAGGCGGTAGGCCGCCATCTCAAAAGCTGGCTGCTGGTGCCCCTTCCTGCCGCTCCGCTGCGCTGGCTGCTCGGCGAACTGGCCGATACCCTCACGCGCGGGGCCTACGTACTGCCTGCCCGCCTGATGGAGGCGGGCTTCTCTTTCGAGTACCCGACCCTCGAAGCGGCGCTGCAGGACCTGCTCCACAAGTAGCCTGCGAAGAAAAGCAGGCTGGGGGCTCTTCGCCCCCAGCCTCGATAACTCACTCCAACGCGCCTGCGTGGAAAGCCTCGTACGCGGAGAGGTCCAAAAGCCCGTGTCCACAAAGGTTGAAAAGAATCACGGGGCGGGTTCCCGTGTGGCGGGCTTCCATAGCCAGGTCGATCACCGCTTTGACGGCGTGGGCGGCCTCAGGCGCGGGAATAAGGCCTTCCGTTTGGGCGAAAAACTCCCCGGCTTCAAAGACGGCCTTTTGGGGGTAAGCCCGCGCTTCGATGTAGCCCAGCTCGTAAAGATGAGAGATGATAGGCGCCATTCCGTGGTAGCGGAGCCCCCCCGCGTGAATCCGCGGCGGCATGAAGTCATGCCCCAGCGTGTGCATCTTGAGCAAGGGCGTCATGCCCGCCGTATCGCCGTAGTCGTAGCGATATTCGCCTCGAGTGAGGGAGGGGCAGCTTTCAGGTTCGACCGCCACGATCCGGTAAGAGTGGTTCACGGACCTCAAGCTCTCACCCAGGAAAGGCAATACAAGCCCTGCGAAATTGCTACCCCCGCCTACGGCACCTACGAGAATGGTAGGGGCCTCTCCAGCCATTTCCATCTGCTTTCGGGCTTCGAGGCCGATGATGGTCTGGTGGAGCAGCACATGATTGAGCACACTGCCTAAGGCGTACTTGGCGCCGGGGTCACTGAGCACATCCTCGATGGCTTCGCTGATGGCGATACCGAGGCTACCGGGTGAGTCGCTACCGTAGAGCTGCCTTCCGAAGTTCGTCCGATCGGAAGGGCTGGCAAACACCTGGGCACCATAGGTCTCCATCACGACGCGTCGAAGAGGCTTCTGCTGGTAGCTGATGCGCACCATATACACGCGCGTCTCGAGCCCCAGCAGACGACACGCCAGGGATAGAGCCGAGCCCCACTGCCCCGCTCCCGTCTCGGTGACGAGGGTGTGGACACCTTCTTGAGCGTTGTAGTACGCTTGGGCCAGGGCGGTGTTGGGTTTGTGGCTGCCGGTGGGGCTAACCCCTTCATACTTGTAGTAGATGTGGGCAGGAGTTTGTAAGGCCTCTTCGAGGCGACGCGCTCGAAACAGCGGCGTCGGCCGATAACGCGCATACAGCTCCAGCACCGGCTCCGGAATGGGCACCTCCCGCGTCAGCGTCATCTCCTGATCCACCAGCGCCTTAGGGAAAAGGCGCAGAAGGGGCGCAGGGTCGGCCAACGGAGCCTTCGTGCGAGGATCCAACGGCGGATCTAACGGCTTTGGCAAATCAGCCAAAACGTTGTACCAACTGCGGGGCATATCGCCCGCATGCAACCTATACGTGTGCATGTGCATACGCAAACGCCAGAAAAAAGGACATGGAACGGCCGCCCCTACGCTGTCTTACCTGGGACGCGTAAGGAAAAAAGATAGCCTCTGCCCTCTGGGCAAGACTACAAGCCAGAACGCAGACTTCCCGACTTAAGAGGGACTTATTGTACGCAGATGGAGCGCCAAACCCACCCCCGTACCCCCACTTGAACCCGATTGGTCAGAGGAGAGAGGGACGATTTTTCTACGACCAGCGGAAGGTGGGCTTGCATGCCGCAAAGGTACGACTATTTCCGAAATCGCAAGGGGGGGCGCTTTTTGTTTACGAGAGGTGTGCGCGTAGCGATGGTGTGCTATCCAGCGGTAGGGGGGAGCGGGGTGGTGGCGACGGAGCTGGCCTACAAGCTGGCCTGCCGGGGGCACCAGGTACACCTGGTGTCTTCAGAACCGCCGTTTCGGTTGGGTTCGTGTCTGCCGGCACTGCATTTTCACGAAGTGGTGCCGCCCGACTACCCAGTATTCCGATACCGGCCTTACGAAAGCGCGCTGGCAGGCCGGCTGGTGCAGCTGGCCCGAGAAGGCCTGGACCTGATCCATGTGCATTATGCGATCCCGCATGCGGTCAGCGCGCTCTTAGCCCAACTAACCATCGCTGAAACCCTACAAAAGAAAGTCCCTTTCGTGACGACCTTGCACGGCACCGATACGGTGCTCGTGAGCGAAGATCCCGACCTCTACCCGATTGTAGAGGCGGCGCTGAAAGCCAGTGGGGCGGTTACAGCGGTGTCGGAGGCGCTGGCCAGTGAAAGCCAACGCCGCTTCAATCTTCCTCAGACTCCTCAGGTGATTCCTAACTTCGTGGACACACGCCGATTCAGTCCAACTCAGCGCAAAGCAGAGCTGCGGGCGGCCTACGCTTTGCCGGAGGAAGTGCTCTTTGTGCACGCTTCCAACTTTCGCCCCATCAAGCAAACGCCCTGGCTTATCACACTCTTTGCGCGGCTGCTGGAAGTGGGGCTACCTGCGCGACTGTTGATGATTGGAGATGGGCCCGAACGGCCTCTCTGCGAACGCCAAAGCCGAGAACTGGGCATAGCCGACCGGGTGGCCTTTGCTGGTACCCACCAGGATATAGCGCCGCTGCTTGCGATGGGGGATGTCTTTTTACTGAGCTCCAAGTATGAGAGCTTTGGGCTGGCGGCGTTAGAGGCCTTGGCTTGTGGAGTACCTGTCGTAGCCCCCCAAGTTGGGGGCCTGCCCGAAGTGATCCCCCCCGAAGCAGGCCTATTATACCCCCTCGGTAACTTCGAAGAAGCTTTACAAGCGATTCTGCGGGTGCTACAGGACCTACCTGCGTACCGAGCGGGTGCTCGCTCAGTGGCCTTACGCTACGACGCCGACGCTATTGTACCCCTTTATGAGCGGTTGTACCAACAGAGGCTGGAAAACGTAGCTATGGTGTAAGGGGACCGCTCTCCACCACATCCCGCAGAGACAGGAAAACCGTCCCTTGGTTGTTCAGGCGGGGTGTGGCGACCACGGAGACGGCACGCGGGGAAGCAAGAGCCTCCCTTAGGAGGGGGGCGTGCAGCGGATCCAGGTAGCCATTGTAGATCCGACCATCCGGCGCCACCAAAATGCAGACGCCGTCCCGGAGTTCTTGCGTGCGCAGGTGCGGCAAGAGAAAACGGGGGGCTTCGTTAGCGGGACCGACTGGCTCGAAGCGTTCACTCCAGCGAGCCAGTTCGGACAATGCATGCACCCGCACATCTACGATGGCGTCGAGGTTTTCGGTGGGACGAGGGGGCAGGTAACGCGCCGCCTCTTGCATGACGGCTTGGAGGAAGGCTTCTATGTGGGTTACTTCGAGGGTTAGCCCGGCGGCGCGCTCATGCCCCCCATACCGAAGAAGGTACGAACGAGGAAGGCCTTTCAAAATCTCGGTGAGCGACATGCCGACGGGACTTCGGGCCGAGCCGGTGAGCAAAGCCCCTTCCTGCCGCAAGACAAAGGCAGGGCGGTGAAACCGCTCGGTGAGTTTGGCCGCCACCAGACCCACCACACCCTTAGACCAATCCGGACTCCAGGCCACCAGCGCCGGCGGTACCGCTTCCCCTCCCAGCGAAAACCCCGGATGCCGCCCCTCAAGCTGGGTTAGCGCTTCTTGGAGCGCAGCCTCCTGAAGCCGCTGTCGGCGGCAATTGAGAGTAGAAAGGTATTTCGCGGTCTCTTGCAGCCGGTCGTGATCGTTTCTTTCGTACAGGAGATAAAAAGCATAGCGGGGGTGGCATAAGCGGCCGGCGGCGTTGAGCCGGGGCACAAGCTGGAAGACGACCTGCCTGGATCGCCGAAGGGTGCCCACAGCCAGGCCCGCCTGCTGCATCAGGTAAAGAAGGCCCGGACGGGCCCCTTCTCGCAGTCGCTGGAGACCCCAATAGGCTAAAATGCGGTTTTCTCCCGTGAGGGGCATCACGTCGGCCAACAAACTGAGGGCCACCAGCTCAAGCCCTTCCTCCAGAATCTCGGAAGGCCCCCCATACCGATCTAAGTACGCTTGGAGAACCCGATAGGTTAGGGCCGCCGCCGAAAGATGGGGGTTAGGGTATGGGCTATCCGGACGCTGGGGATTGACAAAGGCGTCGGCGGGGGGATACGGATCCCCTTCGCCCACCACATGATGGTCCAGAACCAGCACCGTAAGGCCGGCCGCTTTGACCTTTTCTAAAGCCTCCTTGTCTTTGGTGCCGCAATCTACCGTAAGGAAAAGCTTGTATCCCCCCCGGATGGCTTTCTCCACCGCTTTGTCAGAGACGCCGTACCCTTCTTCAAAGCGGTCGGGCAAGTGAATAAAGTAGGCTGGCAGACCGAAAGCCCGGAAAAAGTCAGCCAGTAGGGCAGCGGCTGTAGTACCATCTACATCATAGTCTGCCACCACATAGATAGGCCATCGCTCGTGGAGCGCCTGATGCAGTTTGACTAAAGCTATCTCTATGTCTGGAAGGGTAGAAGGATCAGGCAGGCTCTGCAGGCGAGGCTCGAAATAGGCTTGGAGGGCTTGTGGGGCTCGTAGTCCGCGTTGCCAGAGGGCTTGTTGAATAGGTGCCGGGACGGTCTCCCCTGGGAGGGGCAAAGTAGGGGGCTCGGCGTAGAGCCAGTCAGCCAGCTTCCCTCTCCAACGGGCCATGTTACAGGGCCACGGGCCCGCCTTTAGGGGTGTACCGAAAACCCAGAATCAGCACGTCGTCGGTTTGAGGCAGAGAGCCGCGCCAGTCTCGGAAGCGCTGTTCGAGAAAAGCGGCTTGCTGAGTGAGGGGAAGGCGGCTTGCTTCGTCCAAGAGCTCGTAGAATCGGCGGGTGCCCATACGAGGCCGCTCGGCACTCTCCTGGTCCGCATACCCATCCGAGAAAAGATAAAAGACGTCCCCAGGCTGAGGTGTAAGTCTATGGCTTTTGAAGGGCACCTCCCGGAAAAGTTCGGGATCGTCGGCGATGGCCCGAGGTGTAGCCGCTATCTCTTGGCGCTGCCTTCCCGTGTACCAGAGAAGGGGGCGTTTAGCGCCGGCGTAAAATAGCTCCCCAGTCTGCAGGTCCAGCTGTACAAGGCCCATTTCCGCACCGTCCTGGATCACTTCGCCTTGAGTCTGGCTCTGAAGCTTCTCCCGCACCTGCATATCCACCACCTGCAGAATGCCAGCTACATCGGAGACACCCATTTCGCTCACGGCGTAACTCAGGGCATTGCTCACGAGCACGCTCATGAAAGCCCCCGGCACGCCGTGTCCAGTACAGTCTACCGCCGCCAGGTAAATATAGCGCCCACCTTGCTCAGCAAACCAATAAAAGTCTCCACTGACAACGGCCTTGGGCAGGTAAAGGATAAAGCTCTCAGGCAAGTAATAGCGAATGATCTCATCGCTCGGAAGGAGCGCCCGCTGAATCCGCCGCGCATACAGGATGCTGTCTTCGAGCTCCTTCTTTTGCTCCAGGATGGTGTGGTAGAGGGCTACATTTTCCAAGGAGATAGCGAGCTGACTGGTAAGCGTCTGGAGGGTATTTTGGATTTCTCGCTGTTCACGCAGAAAGTCTACCGCTTCAGACCGTTCCACGACCACGTACCCCAGGTCTTTGGCTCCTTGCTGGAGGCGAATAGGGGTCACAAGCAGGTTGCCCACTTCTTCCAACATGGCCTGCTCGATGGCCTGCTGAACCTCTTCGCGCAGTCGCTGGGCCTTGTCAGGGTAAACATACGCATCATAAAGCTCAACCTGAAGCTTTTTCGCATAAGAGTTCAAAGTGTTGGCGATAGCCTGTATGCTCAACCCCTGTTGAGGATACTCCACCGAGATTTTAGCTGAGGTGAAACCAATAGTCTCAGCCAAACTCTCGAAGTATTTTTCGATAAGGCGATTGAGTTCTCTTTCGCCGGAGAGTTTTTGAGTGAGGTTATTGATATCGCGCAGGAGGCGGGTGTAGAGCTGGAGGCGGATTTTTTGCAGGTAGGCTTCGGCGGCCTCTTCGACGGTGAGCATGAGGTCATCTTCGCGCCAAGGCTTCATCACGTAGCGATAGAGGCGCGCGTGGTTGATCGCATTGCGTACCGCGTCTAAGGTGGCCTGCCCCGTGAGCAGGATCTTGTACGCATCCGGCACGACTTTGTGGGCAGCGATGAGGAACTCATCGCCTTTCATCCCCGGCATGAGCTGATCGGAGATGATCACCGCCACGTCTTGACCCTCTGCCCGTAGCTCTTCGATCACTTCGAGCCCTTCTTCGCCGCCTTGGGCTACCTCACATTCAAACCTATCCCCCAACCGAGCCAGAACCTGCTCTTGTAAGCTATCCAGGATTATCTTCTCATCATCTACACACAGAACAACAGGCTTACGGTAAGGCATACATTTAGGTGAGGCCTAACTTTTTCAAGGCATTGTTTACATAGTTGATCAGGTCCTCTTCGCGCCAGGGTTTGCGAATGTAGGCATAGAGGTTGGCGTTTTGGAAAGCGTTTTCGACAGCCTCCGGATCAGCCTGACCTGTAAGCATGATGGTGACCGTCTCGGGATACTTCTGGTGCAGCTCGATCAAAAAGGTGTCGCCCTTTACGCGGGGCATCAGCCAGTCCGAAATGACCAGCACCATTTCGTACCCCTGGGAAACCAGGTCTTCGATCACTTCCCACGCTTCGTCTACGCTCTCGGCGATCTCGTACTCAAACTGGTCGCCAAAAGTGGCCCGCAGTTGCTCCTGCAAGCTATCCAGGACGATCTTCTCATCGTCTACGCAGAGAATGGCCCGCTTCACTTTGGGTTGGTTATCTGCCATAGGTTTACTGAGTTGGTTGCGTAGTTTGTTGGGCGGTTACTACAGATTCAAAAGGCGTTTTTATAGGAATGCGTACATAGAACGTCGTCTTGCCTGGCTCACTTTCAAAGTAAATGCGCCCTCCGTGTTTTTCTACAATCCGACGTGAAATATCCAGCCCCAGCCCTGTCCCCTCTCCAGCCGGTTTGGTGGTGAAGAAAGCTTCGAAAATCTTGTCTTGAATCTCTTTCGGGATACCTGGACCGGAGTCTGTAAAGCTGGCAATGATATCGTCCCCTTCCCGCCATACCCGAATATGCAAGGAACCTTTTCCTTGCATAGCCTGGATGGCATTGGAGATGATGTTAGTCCATACTTGCGACAGCTGGTCCGGCACCCCCAGAATTGCGGGCAAGTCGGACTCGTACTCTTTGGTAACCTCGATACCGTATTTGAGCTGGTTGTGGTAAATGATAAGCACCGTGTCTATTGTATCTGGGATGTTGACATACTCCGGTTTGTCTTCGGCGCCCTTTCGAGCGTAGGATTTGAGCGCGTAGACGATTTTCTGTGTTTTCGCCACGGCCAGTTCGATGTTATCGGAGTTAAGGCGGAGCTTGCCAATATTGCCGACCATGTCAATGATGAAGGGGGCCTCCGGGTGTTTGAGGAGCGGCAAGAACGGATCCAGTTTATCGAAAAGGCCTATTTTGATAAGAGACTGGGCGAGGGCACCTGCATTGGGGATGCCCTGCTGTTCGAGCCATTCGGTCACCTGGCGGCGGTACTGTCGCTCTTCACGAGAAGTGAGAGAGCCGGTAAAGGAGAGGGTTCGCTCTACCATCTGGTGAAAAAGCTCGGCATAGTCTCCCAGCACACTCAGGAGACGAGGATACTGCTGAAGCGTCTGGGGCAAGGACTTGGAGATGTTGTGAGCGGCCGCGCTAATAGCTCCAATAGGGGTATTAATTTCATGGGCAACCCCTGCGATAAGCTGACCCAATGCGGCCATCTTTTCAGACTGGATGAGCTGTTGTTGGGTATTTTTGAGGTCTTCGTAAGCTCGTTCGAGGTCTTTTTTAGCGGCGGCGAGTTGAGAATAGCTTTGCTGGAGCTCGGCGGTACGGGCCCGCACCACGGCTTCGAGTTCACGATTGCGGGCTTCCAGCCGGGCAGCATTCAAGCGCACCAGCGCAAAAACGAGCAGCACCCCTACAACGCCATACAAGAGGTAAGCCCACGTGGTACGCCACCACGGCGGTAGCACCCGAAACTGATAGCGGAAAGCGGGCGCTTCCAAGCCATATGGTGCGATAGCTTGGACTTCGACGGTGTAGTCGCCCTCCGAGAGGTCAGCAAAAGGGATAGCCCCGCCAGACTCCAAGAAGGTCCACTCCCGCACTTCGCCGCTTTTTGCGATGCGATACCGGAACTGCGTAGGGGCCAGCCCGCCGTAGGGGTCCACCCAACCCAAGAGCAAGCGGCCGCTGGCAAGGTTGTAGGGCACTTCAGGCACTTTGTCGGAGGGCTGCGAAAAGGTAAGCTCCATTTTCTCCACCAGGTAAAACCGTCCACCCCACAGTAAAGAGTCGTTTCCCAAGATCGCAGCCCGTATGAGGGTGGGCGGAAGGCCCTGCGGCGACAAGGTGAACTGCCCCACCACCAGCTCATCCTTATAGCCAGCCCACACGCGCCCTTCCTGCACTCGCAGGACATCAGGCCGGCGACCTAAAGCGTTGAGCGAGAGGGGCTGCCCTTCCAGCAAAGGCTGAGCTTGAAACCCTTCCGAGGACAGGGCAAGTACCTGCACGCCATTACGAGCCCGCACCAGCACCTTCTCCCCCGTCGAGGTCAGTTGGTCTACCCTTTCACTGGCGAGGAGTCTCGTAAGCTCAGGATCGAGTTCAAACTTTCCGGTGCCCTCCCGAAAGACGTATACGCCCTGGCCGCTCTGCGCCAGGATACGCCCCTCAAGCTGCCCTACGTAGAAGTTGCCTTTTTCCAGGCCTAAGTCGCTCTCTGTAGCTTCCAAGGATTGGGTGGCCAGGTTATAGCGCAATACGCCGGTCGGAGTACCCATCCAAAGGTAGTCTCCTTCTTCTACGAGGCTTTGCACAGGCGTAGAAAAGAGGGTCCGATCGGGCTTCCAGGTGCCGCCCGCATAGCGCAGCAGGACTAATCCACTGCGTCCATACGCATAAGCTCGGTTTAGGTCATTTTTGGCGGGGACTATCCCTACGAAGGGCTGATTGATCACGAGGGGCGTAGCTTGGTTCCCGCCGGTGATGTCATACAGGCCCTGAGAAGTGGCCACTAAGAGACGCTTTTGAAGGTAGGCTAAACGCCAGCATTCGGTCCGCAGCCCCGCAATCGAGGCCAAGGTTCCTTTGGGTGAAAGCCTGAAGGCCCCCTGGATGGTGGTAAGGTACACTTCTCCCCCTACAGGCAGGATGTCGGTGATTTTGCCTTCTACAGCTCCACCGGCATACATGCGCAGGGGTAGTGCAGTGAGCACTTGAGTCAGGCCGCGCCCGTGGGAAACCCAAGCATGGCCTACAGCGTCCACGTAAAGGGCATAAATATCGTCGCTGGGGAAACCCTGGGCCCGTGTCCATCGCTCCAGCGTACGCCCATCCGGCGAGAGCATGAGCACCCCTCCATTGAGCGTGCCAATCAGGAGATTTCCCTGCAGGACGGCGGCTCGATAAATGCGATTCTCACGCAAATACTTCTCGTCTGCTACTTTGAACGGCAAGAAGCTGGCGGATCCTTGGGGCGCGACATAGATAGTTCCTTCGTCGGTGAGCACAAACACCTTGCCTGCGGTGCTCAAAATAGCCGAGACGTACTTCTCTTCGAAAAGCCCTCCCCCTCGCACGGGCTCAAACCCAGAGGCGGTGAGCCGCTGGAGCCCGCCCCCTCCTACGACGTTGACCCATACCTCGGTACCCACCTGCCCAGCCCCCGATAGCTGGGTACCCTCTCGCAAGAGGGTCGCCTGCGGAGCAATAGCCAGCGTGCTTCCATCCAGAAAGATGTAACCCCGCGTGCCAATGAAGTATACGTGATTCTGAGCATTCACAAAAATCCACTGGATGTCGCCAAACGCTTGCTTTTCTTTAGGCAGAAAGGACCGATACGAAGCGTAATACAGTCGACCCAGCGAATCGGTGCGGAGTTCTCCAAAGTCTCCCTGTCCACCCACCCAGATGCGATGGTTAGGAGCTATCGCCAACGCTCGCACCAAGCAAGAGGTAGGATAGAGTTGCCAACGCTGGCCGTCGTATTCGGAGATGCCTTGGTTAGTGCCGGCGTAGAGAAGGCCGGTGGTAGGATCCTGCGCAATGGCCCATACCTGGGTATAGGCATGGTAGTCTTCTTCGGAGAAGGTGCGCCAAAGCGGCCTACCCTGCCCCCATAGCAGGCTCAGCCCTACCCAGAAAGCGAGGTACCGCATCACGCGCAATATTACAAACTTTGCAGCAAACATGTTACGGCGCCTGACGATTCAACGGCTGGCCTTCTTGCGGTCAATGGAGCTAACTTGGGGTCCTGGCCTGAATATTCTTACAGGCGAGACAGGCGCCGGCAAGTCCCTACTCATCGAATCCCTGGGGGTGCTCTTAGGCTTTAGGGCGGACCTCCCCCCCCTATCGGAAAAAGCCCTTATCGAAGCCGAGTTCAGTCCGGTGCCGCCTGCTCTCCAAGCCCACCTTGAAGAGCCCACCGATACCCTCTGGCTGCGCGGCGAACTGCTTCCCTCCGGCCGCCGAAGACTCTTTCTCAACGAAAGCCCCATTTCTGCCTCTACCCTTCGATCGCTGGCTTACTACCTGGTGGAAATCCACAGCCAGCACGAGACCCAGCAGCTTTTTCAGGCGCCTTTTCAACGGGAACTTTTAGACACGTATGCTGAGCTGACCGCCGAGGTCCAAGCTTACCAAGCCACCTATGAGCGGTGGCGCGCGCTGAGCCAGACCGTTTCTACCCTTCGTAGCCAGGAGGCTCAGGCCGCTGCGCAGTTAGCCTGGCTGGCCCCCCAAATCGAAGAGCTCGACGCGGCCCGCCTCTCCGCCGAAGAGTACGCCGCGCTCGAACAGACAATACGCCGATTGGAACACCAAGAGCAGGCCCTGGCCCTCCTGTCGCACTGGCACCACCAGCTAACTGAAGCACCCCAAGCGCCTCCGGCCCTCCTGCGCGAAGCCGAAAAACAGCTAAGTCGCTTGCCCCTGCCGGAAATCTCCTCCCTCGTCAGCCTCCTCGAACAAGCCCGACTCCTCGTAGACGAAGCCACCACCCAAATAGAAACCCTCCTTGGAACGTTTACCCTCGACCCCGCCGAAGCTCAGCAAGTCCGCCAGCGCTACGATGCCTACAATAACCTCCTCCTCAAGTACCGCGTGCCTACCCTCGAAGCCCTCATCGAACTGCGAGAAAAACTGCGGACCGAATACCATGCGCTGCTTAGCCAGGCTAACCAACTCGAACCCGCAGAAAAGGAACTCCAAACGCTGACCGCCTCTCTCTTGGAGCAGGCTTATCGCTTAGAGCTGGCCCGGTTGGCCGCCGCCCACACCCTCTCCGACGAAGTGGAAAAGCACCTAAGCGAGCTGGGGCTGCCTCATGCCCGCTTCCACATTGCGGTAGAACGGCTAACCGACCTTCAAAGCCCTTACCTCTGGGAAGGCACCGGCGTACAGCTCACGCCGTATGGGTTCTCTTCGGTGACCTTTCTTTTGCGGACGCATCCTCAGCTGCCTCTGGCGCCGCTGTCGGAGGTGGCCTCGGGCGGCGAGCTTTCCCGCATCATGTTGGCTCTCAAGGCCGCCTTGGCCGAAAAAGTCCAGCTCCCCACCCTCATTCTGGACGAGATAGACACCGGCCTCAGCGGAGAAGGAGCCCGACGCATGGGCGACTTCCTACGAAAGATGGGGCAGCGATTGCAGATTATCCTCATTACACACCTGCCCGCCATCGCAGCCCAACCCGGTTGGCACTTTCGCATCTGGAAAGAACCCACGGCAGAGGGCGGTTGGGAAACGCGGGTGGAGCGCCTCGAGCCCGAAGCCCGCATCCAAGAAGTGGCCCGCCTACTTAGCGGAGAAACCCCCAGCCCAGGCGCATTGGCCGCCGCTCGGGAGCTGCTGACCACCGCAGAACGGTCCTGACCCTACCTTTGGGTTATGCTATGGGCCTTAGGAGGGTATTTTGTCCTGAGTTTAGCGGTGGGATTCTGGAGCCGCCGCCGCACCACCGCTACCCTGGAAAGCTACTTTGCCGCCAGCCGTAGACTTCCCTGGTATCTGGCGGCGCTAAGCATGGTAGCCACGACCTTCGCCGTAGATACCCCCCTCGCCATCACCGAATACATACGAGAAGGTGGCCTTGCTGCCAACTGGCGCTGGTGGAATATGCTCATTGGCGGCATGCTCAGCGTGGTGGTCTTTGCCCCCCTGTGGCGCCGTAGCGGCGTACTCACCGACAGCGAAATCCTTTCTCTCCGATATGGAAACCGGCCAGCCACCCTTCTACGCGCCATAAGAGCGGTCTGGCTCGGCCTCTTCATCAACCTGATCATCCTGGGCTGGGTCCAGACGGCTATGCTCACGGTCCTCAAGGCCTTTGTAGGGCTTACTCCTCTTCAAGCTTACCTACTGCTGACCCTCGCCACCGCCGTAACGGTGACCTATACCCTCTTAGGGGGGTTGTGGAGTGTGGTGTGGACTGATGTCCTCCAGCTTGGGTTGGCGCTGGGCGCCACGACCTTGCTCATGGTGCGCGTGCTGGAAGCGGTAGACCTGTCGCAGGTGCCGGCGTGGGCCTGGGGATTGGCTCCAGGAAGCGGCCGAGAAACCTGGAGCTTCTGGGTAGCGGCGGCCTTCTTAGGCGTGCAATGGTGGGCCAGCTGGTACCCCGGCGCTGAACCCGCCGGTGGCGGCTACATCCTCCAACGCATGGCCTCTACCCCTTCTCCTACCCAAGCCCAGAAAGCCCTGGCTTTTTTCCAGGTACTGCATTACGCGGTGCGGCCCGCCACCTGGTTCTCGGTAGCGCTGGCTTCCCTCGTGGTGCTGCCTGACCTGACCGACCATAAAAGCGCCTACCTCCTCATGGCCAAACGGTTTCTCTCCCCCTTCGAGCAGGTACTACTGCTGGTGGGACTGACCGGAGCCTACATGAGTACCGTTTCCACGCACTTCAACTGGGGTGCTTCTTACGCCGCTCGGGATTTAGGCCTACCAGAAAGCCAAGCTTTCCACGTCGGACTCTGGGCTACCCTCGCCTTAGCCGCCCTGAGCTTAGCTATCACCCCTTTCATGGACAGCATCGCCGGCGCCTGGAACTTCCTCCTCGAAAGCGGAGCCGGTACCGGCCTGATCCTGATCCTGCGATGGTTCTGGCCCCGCCTCACTATCTGGTCAGAAGCCACCGCTCTCATAGCGCCTATGATAGGGTACCTCCTCTTTAGGGGGGGATTCGGGTGGGCCTTCCCCTACAGCTATCTGGCTACGGTGGCTTTCACGATCGCCAGCGTAGTCTTGGTCACGATGCTGGGACCGGCTCCTGACCTCAGTACCTGGAAAGCTTTCGCCGAGAAGGTCCAGCCGGCTTTCACCCTGCGGCACCTGGGCCTCTGGATACTGGGCACCGCAAGCGGATACGCCATCCTGCTGGGCCTCCTACGCTGGCTACAAGAAAGCACCTTCCCCTGGCTTTTTCTAAGCGGAGTCGTCGGACTAATAGGATTTTTCTGGCTGCTGCCTAAAACTCATACCTTTGAACCATGAAAAAGCTGGGGTACGCCTTCCTCGCCGGCCTAACCGCATGGGGTCAAGGCGTCACCCCCAAAGAAGCCCTGCACCGCCTTCTCTCTGCCTCTAAGGTGGAAAAAGCCTGGTTTGCTGGCCCCTTTCTGGCCGAGGTACCCCTCTCGCAAGTGGAGGCCATTGTGAAGGGATTTGTGCGCACCTACGGCCGGTATTTGCGCGTCACTGGTACCGAGAACCCCTATCGCGTCGAGTACGAACGGGCTTTTATACCGGCGTATATCACATTGGACAGTCGAGGGCGCATTTCGGGTTTGCGCTTCTTGTCGCCACGCCGCAAGTGGCAAAGCTGGGCTGAAGCCCAGGATAGCCTGCTCCGACGCCCAGAACTCGTCAGCGTCCTGGTACGCCGAGGAGACAAGGACCTGTTGGCTATCCGTCCCGATACGCCTTTGGCGGTGGGCTCAACCTTCAAAGTAGCGGTCTTAGCGGCCCTGCTGGAGGCTATCCAAGCCGGCCACCTCCACTGGGCAGACACCGTACAGCTGGATTCCACCTGGAAAAGCCTCCCTTCCGGACTTTTGCAAGACTGGCCAGCGGGCGCACCACTGACGATCTACACCTTAGCGGCCCTCATGATTTCGGAAAGTGACAACACCGCCACCGACGCCCTGATGGCCCTGCTCGGCCCTGAACGCTTGCGCCCCTACGCCCTCCAAAACTGGCCCTTCCTCTCTACGCAGGAGTTTTTCAAGCTGATTCTCACTCCGACAGGGCATACGCTACGGGCACGCTACGCCACCGCCACCCCCGCTGAAAAGGAGCTTTTGCTTCAAGAGGTGCGGCGCTTACCTCTACCTACCCTAAGCGAAGCCATCTTCGACACCACCCCCGAAGACCTCCTTGTGGGCTGGCGCTATGCTTTGCGGCAGTTAGATACGGTCTTTCGCCGTGTGGACCGGCTTCCGCTGATGGGAATAAACCCCGGCCTGGCTGAGAAAACCGACTGGGCTCACCTGGCTTACAAAGGCGGTAGCTACCCCGGCGTCTACAATATGACCACCGCCCTATACACCTCCACCGGCGAACGCTACTTTGTCGCCATGACCTGGAACGACCCCCAGGGCATAGATGATGGGGTCTTCTTCGAGGCGTATGCGGGCCTGCTTGACCTGGCCCTGAAGACGTCTGCCCGCAAATGAGCGAACTCTACACCCGACGCTGCCGAGGCTGCGGCGCTTCGTTTTCGTACGACCCCCAGAGCGAAGCTCTCAAATGCCCCTACTGCGGCCACAAGGAAGCCCTCCCCCCTACCTACGAAGGCATCGAGGAGATCGACCTGGAAGAAGCCCTAAAAGCCGCCCAAACCCAGACCTCCCCACTCACCGGTTACCACCTGGTGTATTGCCAGACTTGTGGAGCGGAAATCGCCGCCCAAGAAGTGCGAGCCACCTGCGGCTTCTGCGGCTCAGAAAATGTAAGCGAGAAAGCCCTGCAGGCCCTGCCCATCCAACCTCAAGGCGTGCTCCCTTTCCGCCTCACCCCAGAAGAAGCCCGAACCCTCTTCGACCAGTGGGTCAAAAGCCATTGGCTTGCCCCTTCTGACCTTAGAGACAAGCGCAAGATCGAGAAGATTCGAGGTTTTTACCTGCCGATATGGACCTTTGATGCGCAGGTGTGGGCGCATTGGAGCGCTCAGCCTGGCTATCATCGCAGCCGCACGGAAAGGTACTTCGACTCAAGCAGTCGTACCTGGCGAACCCGCACCGTTACCTATGTAGAATGGGGCGCTCCCGTATCGGGCCACCACCAAGACTTCTACGATGACGTCTTGGTGTCGGGACTCACGAGCCTGCCCACGTCGTATTTGGATGGCGTAGGGGGGTTTGCCACCCCTTCCGACCTTCGAGCGTATAACCCCGATTACCTGCTGGGGTGGGAAGTGGCGCTCCCCGATAAGCCCTTGCCCGCCGCCTGGAAGGAAGGCTACCAGCGGATCTACGAAATGGCCACCCAAGCTTGCCAGAGAGCGATTCCTGGCGATACCTTCCGAAACTTCTCCATGCGGCTCCAACTCTCCGGCCTCACCACGAAGCTCGCTTACGTGCCGCTCTATGTAGTGGCTTACCGGTACAGGGGAAAGCCCTACCGAGTGGTAATCCACGGCCGAACGGGCGTTGTCTATGGGGAACATCCCCTAAGCTGGAAGAAGATAGCGCTCGTAGTGCTGGCCATTCTGATTGTGATGGGCCTGCTGATCCGGCTAAGCGCTCACTAACTAACCCTTCGAGGCGAGTAGGGAATGCTCTCGACATAGAAGCCGCCGTTCGGCCAAAGGCAGAGGCTTCTGGAGGAGGTTACAGTAGCCGCGCCCCCGGTCAAAGTGCCCGCACGTAGCACACAGGTACGCCTCTTGAATAACGCCTCGTTCCACCAGGCCCTCAAGAAGGAGGTAAAGCCCTTCTCGAATGCGCTGTTGGTCCGCTTCGGGCAGGGTCGACACCGCTTTGACCAGCTTTTCGAGCGAAAGCCGAGGCATAAGGGTCTGAGCTTTCTCGGTGAGCCGGAGACGATGGCTTCGTCGGTCTCGAGGATCAGTCTCCCGACGCACATAGCCTTTGCGCTCCAGCAGGGCCAAAGCTATGCTAATCGTAGGCTTTTTGACGCCTAAGTAGCGGCTCAAGTGCGTAGCTCGGGCTCGATCAGGATAGGCGTAGAGGTACCACAAGATTTGCCGCTGGAGGGGCGTAAGCCGGTCAGGGTAGGCCAGGTCCCATTCCACCTGCCGCAGCAGGTAACTCATGCGTTCCAGAGCCGCTACTATCTGTTCAGGGGTGGTCATTCGAGATGAAGGAGCTGGTTGCGCACATACCCTTGAACGAATTCTGGGCCGGAAAGGAGTTTACGGCCTTCCAGTTGGACGGTAAGCAAGCGCAGCGGAGCGTCTTGGCACGCCACGACGGGAAAATCCTCTTCGCGCCAGAGCGTACCTGCTGGATGGATCAAGCGTCGGGGTGGGAGCTTCTCCGCACGCAGGATATGAAAGCGCTTACCCTGGAAGAGAGTCCAGGCGCGTGGGCGCGGCGAGAGCCCTCGAATGAAGTTATACACGGCTTCGGCGGACTGCGTCCATAGGATGCGGGTATTAGCCGCAGAAAGCTTGGGTGCGTAGGGGGCGTCGGGCACTTCCGCCTGGGGCCGAGGCTGAAGGCGCCCCAATGAGAGCCCCTCCAACGCTTCCAAAAGCATCTGCGCCCCAATCTCCGATAAAAATCGTTCGAGTTCGCCGGCGTCCCATTCCTCTGGTAAGGGAAAAGCCCGCTGCAGCACCACATCACCCGTATCCACGCCATCCCGGATTTGAAAGATGGTGAGGCCAGTGGTTTTTTCCCCCCGGATGATGGTCCAGGGGATCGGAGCTGGCCCCCGATAAGCCGGCAACAGCGAAGGGTGAATGTTCAACGCCCCGAGCGGAGGTAAGCTCCACACCGCCCGAGGCAACAAGCGATACGCCACCACCACAAAAGCATGGGCTTGGAGTTCCCGTAATCGGTCGGACAGCGTAGGGTCCCTGGGGGACTCCACTTCCCACACAGGCAGGCCTAAGCGTTCCGCTTCCTGTTTGATAGGCGTAGGAGTCGGACGATGTCCTCGGCCCTGGGGTTTGTCCGGGTTGGTGATCACCGCCATGACCTTGTGGGGTGAGCTGGCTAACCGACGCAAGGTGGGCAAGCCAAACTCTCCATTCCCGAAAAACACCACTCGCATCAGACTACGACATTGACGATTTTGCCGGGCACCACCACCACGCGCCGGATAGGCTTGCCTTGAGTATAACGGGCCAAGCGCTCATCGGCCAAGACCCGCGCCTCAATCTCGGCGGGGGTCGCTTCCGCCGCAAGCCGAATGTGAAATCGCAGCTTACCATTGACCGAAACGGGATACTCTACCTCTTCCTGCTTGAGGTAAGCTTCTTGCCATTCGGGCCAAGGGGCCTCCCAAAGTGGGGTAGCCTGGCCCATCCGCTCCCATAGCTCATGCGCCAGATGGGGCGCAAAAGGCTCGAATAGCACCAGAAACGGCTGCCAGATGGCTTTCTTTCGGCACTCAAGCCGCTGCATCTCGTTTAGAAAAATCATAAAGTGCGAGACGCAGGTATTGAGGCTGAGCCTTTCGAGGTCTTCGGTTACTCGGCGGATCGTGTGGTGCAAGAGGCGCAGCTCTTCGGCGGTGGGCTCTTCTTCTGAGAAAGCGGGCTGGCCCGCCTCTCCGCCCAGAAACCGCCACAAACGGCGCAGAAACTGGTAGGTCCCCTGTATCCCCTGCGGATCCCAGGGCTTGGTCTGGCTTAGCGGCCCCATGAACATCTCATAGAGCCGAAACGCATCCGCGCCATACCGTTCGCAGAGTTCGTCGGGCGTGACCACATTGTGAAACGACTTAGACATTTTTTCGACGAGAGGTTCGGCGTAAAAATGCCCATCCTGGCTGCGCACGAACTCCGCCTCGGCGTATTCCGGCATCCATTTTTTGAAGGCTTCTACATTTACTCGGGTGTCTTCGGCCAGGCTTACTTCGATGCGCACGGGCAGGTAATGGTTTTTTTCCTCTGAGGAGAGGAGGTCGGCCGAAACAAAACATGCCCGCTCTCGGTGCTTATAAATGAGGAGGGAACGGCCTAAAATCATGCCTTGGTTTACCAGACGGCGGAAAGGCTCCTTCACCGGCACATAGCCCAAGTCGTAGAGGAAGTGCGTCCAGAATCGGGCATACAACAGGTGGCCTACGGCGTGTTCTGAGCCGCCCACATACAGGTCTACAGGGAGCCAGTAGGTGAGCTTTTTGGGGTCGGCCAGCGCATGGTCGTTATGTGGGTCGCAATAGCGCAAGAAGTACCAGCTTGATCCGGCCCAGCCGGGCATGGTGTCGGTTTCCCGTTCGCCGCCATCGGGCAGGCGCACCCATTCTTCGATGCGGGCCAGAGGAGAGCGCGCATCGCCGGTAGGCTCGTACCGCTCGACCGGCGGAAGCGTTACGGGCAGCTCACTTTCTGGAACAGGATAGGGTAGGCCCTCCCGCCATACAATGGGGAAAGGTTCGCCCCAGTAGCGCTGCCGCGAAAAGACTACGTCGCGGAGACGATACTGCACGGTAGGTTCTCCTTTGCCGTCGGCCTGCAGCCGCTGGCGGATCGCCCGAATCGCCTCCTCTACAGAGAGGCCTGTCAGGAAGTCAGAGTTTATAAGGCGTCCTTCCCGAGCCTCGTAAGCGCCGTGCTCCGCGGAAACCCCTTCAATAATAGAGCGGATGGGCAGGCCGAAGTGGCGGGCGAAAGCCCAATCCCGAACGTCATGCGCCGGTACCGCCATGATAGCCCCCGTTCCATACCCCATGAGCACGTAATCGCTGATGTAGATAGGCAGCCGCTCGCGGGTGTAGGGGTGCCGCGCGTAGGTACCGAGAAAAACCCCCGTAGGCGTGCCCCCCCCAATGAGCCGATCGCGCTCAAGCCGGTTACGCGCTTTTTCCCGGTAGGCGGCGACCTCCGCCTGTTTATCCGGCCAGGTCAACGAATCTACCAGCGGATGTTCCGGGGCCAGCACCAGGAAAGTCGCTCCCCATAGCGTATCAGGCCGAGTGGAAAAGACCCGAATAGAAACAGGCTGACCTTGCGGAGTCTCAGCCAAAAAGTCAATATAGGCCCCTTCAGAACGGCCGATCCAGTTACGCTGCTGTTCTTTGATGGCTTCGGGCCAGTCCAGCTCGTCCAAGTGCGTTAGGAGCCTATCGGCGTAGGCCGTGATGCGTAAAAACCACTGTCGCAATGGAATCCGATACACCGGGTGCCCGCCGCGTTCGGAGAGGCCATCTTTGACCTCCTCATTGGCTAAGACCGTCCCTAAGGCCGGGCACCAGTTTACCCAGGCTTCTTGTGTGTAAGCCAGCCGGTAGTGCAACAGGATTTGCTGACGCTGCGCCGGAGAGAAGGAGCGCCATTCGGCCGCCGTGAAATGCCCTGTAAAGTCAGTAGCTGCCTCCACCGCTTCTGAGCCTCCTTCAGCCAAAAGGGCCTCCAACTCGGCGATGGGCCGTGCCCGCTGCGCCCGCTTATCGTACCAGTGCGAAAAAAACTGGAGAAATATCCACTGCGTCCAACGGTAGTATTGGGGGTCACTGGTACGCACAGCTCGACTCCAAGGATACCCCAACCCTAACCGCTTGAGCTGTTCGGTGTACCGGGCTATGTTGCGCTCCGTCGTGATAGCCGGATGAACCCCCGTTCGCAGCGCATACTGCTCGGCCGGTAGCCCAAACGAATCAAAGCCCATCGGATGTAGGACAAGGTAGCCCCGATGACGCTTGTATCGAGCCACAATATCCGTGGCGATATAGCCCAGCGGATGCCCCACATGCAGGCCCGCCCCAGAAGGATAAGGAAACATGTCCAGCACATAATACTTGGGACGGGTGGGGTCCTCCTGGACTTCGTAGGCGCCGAGGGCTTCCCACCGAGCCTGCCACTTGCGATCTACCTCGGCAAAAGACATGGCCTGCGAAAATACAAACGCCCTCCCAGAAAGTCCGCTACTCAAAGTGGAGGTTGAAGGTGAGGGTCTGCATGTGCAAGGACTTGATCACGTACCCGTAGCGGGTGCCCGTCGGGTCATAGATGTTACGTACCCCCAGCGAATACGTCAGCTCCGGCGAGAGCTTCACCTTGTCCAAATACAGGTCCATGCCCACGCCCGCTACCCACTGAAAGTCAAGCCGCTCAGTACGAATCAACTCCGGATTGTCGCGCACCCGTTTGTCGCTGGCCAAGTTGATACCCGCCTGCCCACCAGCCAACACATAAACCCGATACCCCTTGTAAAACTGCGACTTGTACTTGAGCAGCAAAGGAAAGTACAAATACGACGCTTCAAGCCGCCGCTTAAGGGTGGTATCCCGGAGTACAAAATAAATATTGCGCTGCTGGAGCGAAACCGAAGGAATACACCGCAAGTCAAAATACTTGTGAAGTTTTTTATTCATGATCAGGCCCAAGTTAATGCCGGGAATGCCCTCGATCTTCACGAACGAAGGGCCCGTGGCATTCGGGTCGCTGTACTGAAGCTGGTTGTAGTGGATTTTGACTTGGCTGTAGTTAGCCCCCATGTTGAAGCCTAAGTTGAACGTCCGCAGGTCATAGTACAAGTTGTACTGGGCAGCCAGGAAAGAGGGGAAAATGATCCAGAGCCACAATTCAGGCCTGCTTGTGCAGCTCATACAGGATCGAAACACCGCCCAGAAACTCGAAGTAGGTACCACTATCGAAACCGGCTTGACGGCAAAGGTAGAGAAAATCGTCTCGGTGGGGAAAGGCGGCGGTAGATTCAGGAAGGTAAGTATAAGCCACCCGATCGGCCGCAACCAAAGCGCCTATTAGCGGCACCCCAAACCGAAAGTACGTCCAGAAAAGAGCTTTCCAAAGAGGACGGCGGGGCAAGCCGGTCTCAAGCACCAGCGCCACGCCTCCCCCACGCAGCACCCGGTACATTTCCCTGAGCGCCCGAAGGCGATCGGTAAAGTTGCGCACGCCATACCCTACCGTTATAGCGTCAAAGAACCCGTCTTCAAACGGCAAAGCGTGGGCATCCCCCACTTGAAGGTGCCAGGTAACCCGGTCTGGAGCGGGATTTTTAGGCGGAGCATAGGCCAGCATCTCTGGCGTGAGGTCCACCAGATACACCACTTCCAGGGAGGGCAGTCGTCGAGTGGCCTCCCGGGCAAAGTCTCCCGTCCCCGCTGCCAGATCCAGTAGCCGACGCGGGGCATGAGGTCGGAGCCGGTCTACGGCCCTTCGACGCCACCGCAGGTCTAAGCCCAAGGTCATGAGCCGGTTCATCCGATCGTAGCGCTGCGCAATACGAGCAAAAAGCTGCGCAGGGGAAGATTCCATACCTTTGGATGGTGGAGAGCAAAGTTAAGCGAATCACCACTCGCACGCTGGCCGAAATGAAGGCTCGCAAAGAGCCTATTGTCATGCTTACGGCGTATGACTACACTTTTGCGCGCCTCTTAGACGAAGCCGGCGTGGAGGTGCTGCTGGTGGGGGACTCCGCCTCGAACGTCATAGCCGGCCATGAGACCACCCTCCCTATCACCCTGGACCAGATGATCTACCATGGCAGTGCGGTGGTACGCGCAGCCCAGCGGGCCTTGGTCGTGGTAGATATGCCTTTTGGGAGTTATCAAGGTGACTCTCGGCGGGCGCTTCACGCTGCGATTCGCATCATGAAGGAAAGCGGCGCCCACGCCGTCAAGCTCGAAGGCGGCGAAGCGGTGCTGGAATCGGTGCGGCGCATCGTTTCGGCGGGGATTCCGGTGATGGGCCATTTAGGCCTGACCCCCCAGTCCATCTACCAGTTTGGGGGCTACCGCGTGCGCGCCAAAGAACCCTCCGAAGCTGAGAAACTGCGTCGCGACGCCCACCTCCTTGCCGAAACGGGCATCTTTGCCCTGGTGCTGGAAAAGGTACCGGCTTCTTTAGCCCGCACTCTCACCGAAGAGCTACCGATTCCCACTATTGGGATCGGCGCAGGCCCCCACTGCGATGGGCAAGTGCTGGTACTTTATGATATGCTGGGGCTGACCGAAGCCTTCTCGCCTCGGTTTCTGCGGCGCTACGCCCACCTGGCTAAGGTCGTCCGAGAAGCAGCCCAACGCTACCTCCAAGATGTCAAAAGCCGAGACTTCCCTTCCGCCGCCGAAAGCTACGAGTAAGTACGAGCCAGCAACGCAAAATCCGCCAGCACCAAGGCCGTCATGGCTTCTACGATAGGCACGGCACGGGGCACAGGACAAGGGTCATGACGCCCCTGTGCCGTGAACTGAATGGGCTTGCCTGTACGAGTAATGGTTTGTTGCGCTTGCCGCAGCGTCGCAATAGGCTTGAAGGCCACCCGAAAAAAAAGCGGCTCACCGGTTGATATGCCGCCCAGCACCCCCCCGGCGTGGTTGGTGGAAGGGCGGATCCGCCCCTGCGCATCCACCTCAAAAGGATCGTTGTGCGCAGACCCACGCCAGGCAGTCCCCGCAAACCCTTCTCCTATCTCAAATCCTCGGGCGGCGTTGATGCTGAGCATTGCATAGGCTAAGCGCGCCGGAAGCTTATCATAGATCGGTTCTCCCCATCCTGGGGGCACCCCCTCCACGCGAACCGCCACGATGCCCCCCGTCGTATCCCCCACTTGGATAAGCTCCTCCAAGTAGCGCTGTATGTGTGCGCTCACAGTCGGATCGGGGCAGCGCACCGGTGAAGAGTCCACCTCTTCTGTGCTTTGGGGCTGGTAGGTCGTGGCGTAGGGCCCAATCGCCGCCGTCCAAGCCACTATACGCAAGCCCGGCGTAAGCTTCTCCAAGAGCTGCTGGGCAATAGCCCCAGCGGCTACCCGCGCCGCCGTTTCCCGCGCCGAACTGCGACCCCCTCCTCGCGGATCGGGATTGCGATACTTGAGGTGGTAGGTAAAGTCTGCATGCGAAGGCCGATACACCTGGGCTATCTCAGCGTACTCTTCGGGTCGGGCATCGCGGTTAGCCATCCACAAGGCCAGCGGAGCCCCCGTCGTGCGCCCCTGATACAGGCCACTGAGCACTTCTACGGCATCGGATTCTTGGCGAGGCGTGGTGAAAGGCGATTGTCCTGGCCGACGACGCGCCAAAGCCGCTTGCACCCGCTGCAGATCCACCGGCAGGTCCCCTGGCAGCCCATCTATCACTACCCCAATCCCCGGTCCATGCGACTCTCCAAAAGTGGTGATCCGCAACAGCCTACCGAACGTATTCATACACCCCGATATCGGGTTGATTGTCCCGCGTTCTGCCTAAGCGATCGACAGGGGGCGACCAGGTGGGATCGTAACGCCCCGCATTGATGAGGGGGCTCCCTTCGATTAGCGGATAAGCGTCCTGAGCGGCGCCCAGCCCCGGCAAGCTCGGATAGAGGTTACCCGCTCCAGGTAAGGGGTCTCTTTGCCGAGCAGCACAGTGATCAAATACATACTGGAGCGGCGGCCCTCCCCTCAGGTCCGCTACCACCGCGTCTTCTTTGGCGGTCCAGAGAAGCGTATTGAATGCCCAGAAATCGAGCGGATACAGCTGGATCTGCGACTCTGAAAGCCGTAAGAAGTCGGTCAGCACAAGGGCGGTAACGCCCCTCCTCAGATCGCCCTGATCATACAGGAAAGCGCAGTGGACCAGGCGGTAGGTGCCCCCACCTACAAACGCTGCACAAGCCTGCCCGCAGCGATAGACCAAGGTATTTACCGCATGGAGGATAGGCTGGGAAGGAAGGGCAGGAGAAAAACCCTGCACTACCAGGCCGTAGTTAGCCGCGTCGCGAATCAGGCAGCCTTCCAGGTAGAGTTTAGGGGCCGCCACCCCACCCGCTGAATCTACCCGTATTCCAATACTGGCCTGCGCAATCTCCACATACAGCAGACGATTATGCGAGCTGGAGGGGAAAAACCAAAATCCCTGCCACTGACCAGGTGCGCTGGCGTAGTAGGGTTCCAACCGCCACCCTTGACAACGGATGGGTTGCGCGGGGGTACCTAACGCTTCCAGTCGGCCCGCTACGTATAAGCCCGACATCAGTTCGCCTTGGAGAGGACCGGAGGGCCAGCGCCGCGCCGAAAAATAGAGCCGCGTGCCCGGCAGCAAGCGTAGCACAGCCGCCGGACCTACGTACAGGTACCCATCCACCACGATAGGCTTATCCGTCGGTAGCGAAAGGACTACGCTATCAAATGCAAAGTCCCGATATACATACGCCGCGATGAGGGTAGCGCGCAAGGGCACCTCTTGGGTGCCGGCTTCAGTCTGGATAACGAGGACGTCTTCCCGTACGGCATCCACAAAGCTGGTGTCGCGCAGCGCCAGAAACACCTGAGCACTATCCCCTGCCCCCAGCACGTAAGGCGTCTCCAGAGGGCCTACTTGACCATCCCACACAAAACTGTACGGACTTTGAGCGCCCTTCGCTAAGAAAACGCGGGTCACCTGCACAGGGTAACGATGGGGGTTATAGACCCAGAGCCGCTGGGTAGGGGAGAGTACCGTAGAAAATAGCGAGTCAAAGACGACGGTATCCCGCGAAAAGCGCAACAGGCCGGGCTTAGGCGTGAGGACTTCGCGTCGGCAAGCCAACCCTCCTAAAAGCCCTATTAGGGTGAGGCGCAGAAACGCTGAGTGGGCCCACTCAGCCCGTAGCATGCGCGAAGACCTTCTGGAGGAGCTCTGTCACCCGATAGCGGGCATCCCGGCGAATCTTCGTCTCGTGCTGCCCCACCTTCAAAAACAACCCGTAAAGAGCTCGGTCGGTCACATAGGCCGCCAGGTCGCGGTTCTCCAACGGCGTAAGCGTCGTAGGCAGCCCATTGTAGGTGTCTACGAGGTATTCCCACGCTTGCTGGGCACCCACACCCTCCATAGCGGCCTGGATTTTAGGCTTGTATCGCTGGTAGAGGCTGTCACGGGTTCGCTGCTCTAAGTAGCGCGTGGCTGCCACGCTATCCCCTTTGAGGATGGCCATTCCATCCTGGATGGTGAGCGCAGTGATCGCATCCCAAAAGATGGGTTTGGCCTCGGCGGCGGCTTCTTCGGCGGCGCGATTCATTTTGATCACCAAGTCTTGGATAAGTTCGGCCCCTCCAGGCAAAGCCTCGATAGCCAGTTTGACTTTCCAGGCTTCCTCCGGAAAAAGAATCCGGATCAGCGTGTCGCCGTAGTAGCCATCCAGCCGGTTCAGGTACCGCACAGTGGTGTCGGTGCCGACTTTCAGGGCTTCCTTGAGGCCGGCTACCACCTCCTCCTCAGAGAGAGGCTGGCCTTCCGGCAGTTTGATTTTCTCACACCCTGCTACAAAAAGAAGGGAGAAGGCCAGCACCAGACGAAGCTTCATGTCTCTAAGGTACGACTTTTATGGCTTTGAGTGTAGGAAAAAGGCGCTGAAGAGGCTCGAGGACGCCCAGCTGCACGGTCGTAGAGTTCAGGTCGCACGTACGGCAGCTGCCCAGCAAGCGGATGTAGAGTACGCCTTCTGGGGTAAGGTCTACCAGCTCAAGATCGCCGCCATCGGCTGCAAGGTACTGGCGGATAGGACCTAAGTGGGCCGCGATCTCTTCCAGGCTGGGAGTCATGGGGAAGGAGCAGAAGCATACGCCAAGCGCGACAACGTACGGGCTACTTCGCCGGCAAGGTGGTGGTAGGCCTCCGAGAGGGGCGTACCCTCCGATAACGCCGGTGGAACCCCCTGGTCACTGCGCAGTACGATCTCTTCGAGAAGGGGGATTTCACCCAAAAAGGGCACACCGTATTTTTCGGCCAGGTGGACTCCGCCTCCACGGCCAAAAAGATAAAAGCGCCGCTCGGGCAGTTCCGGCGTCCAGAAGTATGACATATTCTCGACTACCCCCAGCACGGGCACCTGCACCAAGGGCATCTGAAACATGGTGAGGGCTTTTTCGGCGTCGGCCACAGCCACCTGCTGCGGGGTGGTCACGATAAGAGCCCCCTGCGGACGAAACTGCTGCGCCAGCGTAAGCTGTACATCCCCCGTACCCGGCGGCATATCCACAATCAGGTAATCCAGCTCAGGCCACTGGGTCTCAACCAGCAGTTGTCGCAAGGTGTTAGAGGCCATGGGACCTCGCCAAGGAGTGGCTTGCCCTGGCGGCACCAAAAAGCCCAAAGACATCACATGCACCCCATACTTGAAGAGAGGAACCAACAAGGGACGGCCTTCCTGCTGGACAACCTGGGGCTTGGCGTGCTCCAGCCCCAGCAGGATAGGTACACTGGGGCCGTAAATATCGGCATCAAGGAGGCCCACACGAGCCCCCTGCTGAGCCAGTGCCACCGCCAGGTTGACCGCGACCGTGGATTTGCCCACGCCGCCTTTGCCCGACCCCACCAGCAAAAGGTTCTTGACGTTGGGCAGCAAAACCGTGCCCCCCCCCACCGTTTGTGCCGAAAAGGTCACTTCCGCTCGCCAACCTTCGCCCAGCTCTTCGGTAAGCCGCCCCTGAATCTCCCGTTCAAAATGCCCTTTGAGCGGACAAGCTGGGGTAGTAAGCTGTAGCGTCAGAGAAACGACCTGCTTTTCAGCATTCCAGGCAAGCCCTCGCACCATCCCCAGTTCGACGATGCTGCGGCCCAAGTCTGGGTCTATCACCCGCCTTAACGCCCGATCTATACGCGCTTCCAGTTCGACCATCTATTTCTCAAACAAAAGCACCCCTACTCTTCGTCCTCGGCCGCTTTCTTTCTGGACTTTTTCCCGGACTTTTCCGGGGCGGGCGCGCCAGGGGCGGCCGGAGCGGCCGGCGCAGCCTGCGCCTCAGAATCCGACTTTTTCTTCTTCTTGGGCTTTTCTGGGGCGGGAGCCGCCGGCAAAGGAGAAGGAGCACCTTCAGACTTAGGCTTGACATACCCAAAGCCCAGCGAAAACCGCAAATAGCCTGCCGAAAGCTGCGCAGGATTCACCCCCTGAGGTTCCGGACCTTCGGAGGCCTTCCAACTCCCTTTGGAAGGGGCAAAGACACCGCCCAGGTCCACCCCCCACAAAAGAGTCACACCTTCCCCCCGCCGGTATCGGCGCAACCCCAGGCCTACTTCTACCAGTCCCAGGTTGCTGGAGTACGTGCGTTTTTCCAGGGGACGCAGCTCCTGGGTCGTGCCAAAGAAAATAGGCTCCGTGAAGTAGTTGGTGTAGCGCACCTCGTACGTGCCGACCTGATACCCCACGTAAGGATAAAAGAGCCAGAGGTTTTTATTGATGGCGGCAAAGCCCAGCTGTCCGCCATAGTGGAGCGCGTAAGGCCGTACCAGCCCTCGTTCTGTCTCGGAGGCGTCGTAATACTGGAGCTGCAGCGTGCCCGCCAGCAGGAGTCGCCGGGCAATCAGCAGGTCGAGGTTAGCCCCAGCGGTGGTAGCAAAAGGACGAAGACGAAAGTCTTTCCCCAGGGCGTTGGCCGGCTTGAAGTCCTGCTCAAGCTTGCCGAAAAAACCCAGCCCGACCCCACTGTGCGCCCGCAGCATCAAACCAAAACTAAGCGGATCTTCTTGCGCCCACAGAGGAGCCAGGAGGGCTGCTATGACAAAATAGCGCATGAAGCAAAGGTACTACTTTCCAGCCTGTTTGAGCAGGGGTCGGAACTTCTCTCGGGCTTTCTGGACTTTGGGCGCAATGACGAACCGGCAGTAAGGCTGCTCAGGATGCCGATCAAAGTAATCCCGATGGTACGCTTCCGCTGGATAGAAGGTCGTGAACGGCTCAATCGCCGTCACAATAGGGGCCGGAAAAACCTTGGCCTCCTCCAAACGGGTTTTGACTCGCTCGGCTACCCCCTTTTGCTCCGGGCTGTGATAGAAGATCACCGAGCGGTACTGAGGACCTATATCGTGGCCTTGGCGGTTGGGTGTAGTAGGGTCGTGCGTAAGGAAAAAATATTCCACCAGCTGCTCGTAGGAGATGTCCTGGGGACGGAAGCGCACTCGCACCACTTCGGCATGGCCGGTCGTACCCGTGCATACCGCCTCATAAGTGGGGTTAGGCACGTGCCCACCTGCATAGCCAGGGATAACTTCCACTACCCCGCGCAGCTCCTTGAAGAGGGCTTCCGTGCACCAGAAGCACCCCCCACCGAAGGTGGCCTCTTCCAGGGTTTGGGCTGTGCTCATACTCAGCAAAGATAAAGCGCCCCACACCCTCATAGTACGATGTTATCAAACTGGCCGGGTTCTCGCAGGAGGGGTTCGAGGGCTTCGTGCCGAAGCCGCTCCTGGTGAGCTATAAGGCGAGCCTGCAGGCCCTCGTCTTGCAGGGCCAGGATGCGCACAGCCAGCAGAGCGGCATTCGCAGCGTTGTCTATGGCGACGGTAGCCACCGGCACCCCCTTGGGCATTTGCACGATCGAGAGAAGCGAATCCAGCCCAGCTAAAGAGTGACGCGAACGAATCGGCACCCCGATCACCGGCAAGTGCGTGAGCGAGGCCACCATCCCCGGCAGGTGGGCTGCCCCCCCCGCCCCAGCAATGATGACGCGGAGTCCCCGGGCCGCCGCTTGTCGGGCATAAGCCCAGAGACGGTCCGGTGTCCGGTGCGCCGACACGATGGTGAACTCGTACGCCACGCCAAACTCTTCCAACACGCGCCGAGCTCCCGCCATGACCTCAGCATCGCTTACACTGCCCATGATGACGCCTACCAGCGCCCCCATGCCCCTAAGGTACGGAAAGAACAGGGTCCGGAGAGGCACTTGTTTTTTTTGGGGTTTCACATAAATCTGTTGTATGCGGTACCTAACGCATGCTGCAGTAGCAGGACTCTTCCTCCTCGTGGCCTGTGGGAGGAAAGAGCAAGCGCTCCCCACGCCGCAGCCGCTCCTCTGGCGCGGCCTTGACTAGACAGCGTGGGTAGAAGCGCTACCGCTGGCGAAGGGCACCGCCATTACCCTCCATCTGCGGCGGACCCCTCAGGGTCTCGAGCCCATCCGGCTTACCTTGGGTCCTACCAACCAACCCCCCGATAAAAGTGCCCGCTACCTCGTCGAGTGCTACCGAAGTACCTGTTGCCGGGAAGGCGCGCCCCAATCCGGTTGCAGACCTGCCTGGCAGAGGAACTGTGGAGTGGAGAAAAGCTGCGTGACCCATACCGTGGAACAGGGCTTAGACGAAGACCCTGGAGGTTGTGTCAGCGTATCCTGGGTCAAACGCAGCCCTCCTACCTCCCTCTCCCCTGCCGAGGTCGGCAAAGCCTGGCATGCCGCCCTCTCTCAACTGCCCGCCGAAGAGGACGACTTCATCTGGGCGGAGGTAGACTTCAGCCAGCCAGGCACCTTCCAGGTGAAAGAACTGCGCTGGAACATCCCCTACAAAGGGCGGCGCTGCACAGAAATGCCCCCCCGAGAACCCGGGCCGCTCGTACTACATTTCTATGATCGGCTCCCCTCCAGCCTTGAGGAATCTACGCTGGACCTAAAGTTCCTGGGCACCTGCGATGAGCAGTACACCCCCTGTGCCCAAGCCTTCCAGTCGGACCTCAAGAAAAGACCCGAGCTTCCCCGCATCGCTTATGCTAAACTTGAGTTTGACTGCTACGCCTTCCAGCAAAAAGCCCGGGGCAAGACGCCCCAGCCCGTAAGGTAACCCTCCTCTTGAGAGCGTAAAAAGCATGCTGAGGGGGTGGGCAAGAACCCACCCCCTTGAGTTTTTTGCGCGGCCTCTCTCAACCCTGGCCAGCAAAAAGGACCTGCTCACCTCTCGGCCCGCATTAGACGGATTTATCCTCTCCTTGCTCAGGTCCAGGGTATTTTCGTTCCACAAAACCTGTAGCGAGCTACAAAGCGGGCCAGCCAGCCTTATATCTGAGGGCCGCTAAAGCCCCCATAAAAACCAGAGGGGGCGAGCTTTAAGCCCGCCCCCCTCGAAAAAAAACCCCGCACACCTGCAGAGGCATGCCCCCAACCTACCGCACCACCGTCACCGTACCTGAACGCTTGATAGGCTTGTCGTACGGCGGGAGCTTCCCTTCTATCACCACTGTGTACGCATCCTCCGGTGCGGGCCGCCCCTGGTAGGTGCCATCCCAATGCCGTGTCATATCCCCTTGGTTGTCAAACACCAGCACACCCCACCGGTCGTAAATCCGCACCCGCGGTTCCTTGAGCCCAAAGGCCTTCACCTCAAACACATCGTTCACCCCATCCCCGTTAGGGGAGAATGCATTCGGCAGGTAGACATACGGGTCGCGCACCCGAATGCACCCTCGCGCCGAATCTACACAGCTCCCGTTACGCACCCACAGCGTGTAGCAATACTCCCCAGGACGGTCGTACTTCACTTGGAGCACCGGCCCTTCCACCCGTCCATAACCCTCCGCTTGCCACCATACCTCTTGCACATTCTGCCCTGTACTGGTCAGCGTAAAGAGGGTCCCCACCACCGGACCGCCCGTCGTATCCGGCTCTATCGTATAGGTAGGCAGCGGAGTGAAATAGGCCTGTGCTATCGCCGTGGCCGTATCGGCACACCCATCCCCATTCCGAATAATCAAAGTCACCGAATACGAACCTTGCACCGGATACACATGAACCACCACCGAGTCCGTAGCCGTGGAACCATCCCCCAGGTCCCATTGATACGTATAAGGACCAACCCCAGAAGGGAGAGCCGCCCAACTCACCCCCAACGGCACACACCCCGCCACGTCCACCGGCTGCACCGCCGCATCTACATAACTGCGATATGGAATCTGCACCGCTACCGTATCTCGACATCCATTTGCATCCTCCACCACCCCATAATACACCCCAGGCAGCACCCCACTTATCGTCGCACTGCCGCCAAACTGGGGCAGACCCACCCAGCTGTACTGGTAGGGTTGCGTACCGCCCTGCCCCGCTATCGTAGCCGATCCATCCGCCGTCTCTCGACACACCGCCTGCGTCACACTCACCACCACCGCCTGCAGTGGCGCCGGTTCCGTAATCGTAACCGTCCAGGGACCCGCTACACAACCCTTCGCATCCCGCACATACAATGTATACGTGCCTGCGACCACCGAGAAAGTACTGCTACTGCCCCAGGTAACCCCCCCATCCGTGCTATACTCATACGGGGGAGTGCCCCCACTCGCCGTGAATACAATCTGACCCGTCTGAGTGCCCCAGCACAACGCATTCTGGGTCATGACCGTAAAACTCAACACCGGCGGCTCACCCACCGTATACGTCGCCGTGGCCGTACACCCATTCGCATCCCGCACCGTCACCGTATACGTCCCCGCACTCAGCCCACCAAAAGTCGCCCCAGCCTGATAAGGTCCCCCGTTCAAACTGTACTCGTACGGCGGCGTACCCCCAGCCGCATTCACCGTAATACTCCCATCGCTCCC